>Ga0256840_1000431_pt1 | contig 43553 bp, 34 predicted proteins | sample 355202metaG_FD_185969 | JGI IMG/M metagenome (GOLD analysis project Ga0256840, IMG submission 185969) | Hydrothermal vent microbial communities from Mid Atlantic Ridge, Atlantic Ocean - 355-202 | ecosystem: Environmental > Aquatic > Marine > Hydrothermal vents | place: Atlantic Ocean: Mid...
TACTTAGTATGACCCCAGAGACATTTTCACGTAATGTATCTAAACTTGTGAAAGAAAAAAAATTAGTAAAAGTTTCAACAGGATTTAAATTAGTATCAATAAAAAATGAAGGTAAATAAAAAGATGGTGCGCACGAGAGGATTTGAACCTCCACACCCGTAGGGCACTACCCCCTCAAGGTAGCGTGTCTACCGTTCCACCACGTGCGCACAGAGACTAAGCAGTTAATAAAGTACTACTAAAACTTAAGATAAATGAGGGTAAAAAGTTGTGAGGGGATTATATCCCGCACAACCTTTTGATGTCTTTAAGATTAACCAATGAATGGGTTAGCGTAAAGCGCAATAAGTGCAATTACCAGTGTATAGATAACTTGCGCTTCAATCATTGCAAGAGCAATGAACATTGTAGTCATTAGTTTACCACCAAGACCTGGGTTTCTAGCAGTACCAGCGATTGTAGCAGCTGCAGTATGTCCCATACCAATAGCTCCTCCAAGAGCAGCAAGACCAAGACCAACACCAGCAGCAACTACTGAGTATGCTTTAATCATAGATTCACCATCTGCTTCACCAGCAAATGCAACAGCACTAAGTGCTAAGAAAAGTAAGAAAAACTTTTTCATTTTATATCCTTTAAATTAATAGGCTTTGAGTCTCCATTGACTATAGATGTATGGTTAAAGTCTGTTCGGATAGCGTAAATGATATTTCTATCACCAACAACCACATAAATGCAAGCTGTTTCCCTACTAATTACTCTAATCAACGCTGAAATTATAGCTAAAGAAAATTAAACCATACACAGATACGTAATATACTCCTATAATAAATTATGCTTTTGCCACTCACTTGCAACATAGACATAGCCTTGTGCTTATACGAATAAATTTTATAATTTATTCTACTCTTGTATTCTCTTCCAATTTAATCGACTCTGGATTGAGATATGTTTCTAAATCAATGTGTTTAAGGGTCTCTTGCATTAATGAAGATTTGTCAAGATCAAGTGCTCTAAATTCATGATCGTCTAAAAGCTCTACAAACTCAAAAATTTCTTTTGTAATACCAAAGTTCCCTTCAGTCACTTGTATTTTCTTAAAGTAGTTAAGTACTGTTTGTACATTTTCATTTTTACTCTCTTCCATATTTTGATAGCCAAATGCAATCACATAAACACCTGCTTTTTGTGCAGATTCAACAAAATTATTGATTCTTCTTAAGGATATATCTTCTGTAGGAAAATTAGCTAAATTAATCAGAACTAAGTGATACATCTCTTTTAATTTTGACTTTTTGTTATGTTCATTTATGGAAGGTCTATTACAACAGATAAGCTCTTCGTAGCGTGTTACAATGGTTTTTTCAAGTTCGTCAAAAAGTGACATCATCATTTCAGGAGTGTATGCTGTTTTATAACACTCCATAAACTGTAATGCAGAGAGATGGTAAAATTTCTTTTTCCCAAAGTCAAACATATTGACACGTAAACTCCCTGCTGGCATTTGTGAGAGTAACTCTAAACATAGACTTTCAAGTAGTTTATCTACTTTTGATTCCGATACTTTATCATACAGAAGAGAGAACCCACCATCATTGGTTGCTGTATATAAAGGAATTATTTCGCTGTTTTTATGTAAGTTTCCTAGGTTAAACCCCCAAGGAAAAGTATAATTTTGATCTTGTTCTGTCATCGTCTATACCTACTTTACTTTATGCTAAAAATTCTTGCGTTGCAAGTTCTACTTTTTTACCTTTTTGTTCCATTACTACAACTGTAATAGCATCTCCTTCAATATAGCGTTCTGAAAGATTGGTCACACGCTCCTTTGCTACTTTTGAGATATGTAACAGAGCATCAAATCCATCTGGCATTTCAACAAAAAGTCCAAAGTCAACAATACGTTTCACTTTACCTTTATAACTCTCACCTACTTTGTATTCCATCTGTTTTTTAACAGGACTTGAGGCGATACTTTCAATATGTGCTTTAGCCTCTGCCACTTTCTTTTTATCTCCTCCTGAAAGCTTCACCCCACCTGCATCACGGTCAAGATCAATACTCACTTCAAATTTTTCTATTATCTCGCGTATCGTTGCACCTGCTTTACCGATAATATCCACTATTTTAGACGGATGCACAGAAAAATGTTCTGTACTCGGTAGTGCATCACTGGTTGCAGTATTTTTAGCAGCTTCTTCCATAAGTGCCAAAATATGGTTTTTCCCTTTACTCGCTTTGCCTAAAGCATCTTTTAGAATAGCCATATCAATCCCACCTAGTTTAATATCCATTTGTAATGCAGTGATGCCTTCTGTAGTACCAGCCACTTTAAAGTCCATATCTCCATCATGGTCTTCAAGTCCCATGATATCTGTTAGCACCTCATACTTACTGCCATCCGTTACTAACCCCATGGCTATCCCTGCTACCAATGCAGAGGTCTTTACTTCTGCTGCCCGTAACGCAAGAGAACCTCCACAAATTGTAGCCATAGAAGAAGAACCATTTGATTCTAAGATTTCTGAGACTAAGCGGATACTTCCATCATAACCTAATGGAATTGTAGGCTCAATAGCTCTTTTTCCAAGATTACCATGCCCAAGTTCACGACGTCCAGGAGCACCTATGTATTTTGCTTCTCCCACTGAGTATCCTGGGAAATTATAATGCACCATAAATTTCTCAGATTGGGAATGTTTTTGTGTGATAAGTTCATACATTTGAGCATCTTTTTTATCGCCAAGTGTCACAGTGACAAGTGCTTGCGTTTGACCTCTTGTAAAAAGACATGAACCATGTACTGAAGGCAAAAGGTTTGTCTCTATACTAATGGGTCTAACTTCATCCATAGCACGTCCATCTGCACGGACATTTTTTTCAAGTATCATATCCCTAACAACTGCTTTTTTATAACGCTCAAGTACTTTAGAAACAAGATCTTTGTCTGCTGCTTTTCCTTCACTTTCCAAAGTTTCCAGTATCTCTATGCGTATCTTTTTAAGCTCAGAAGAACGCTCAGACTTTGCCATGTGTGCAATCGCTTTTTCAACATCTTCTGCATACTTAGACTCAATCATAGTGTAAAGTGATTCATCCACTTTATCCTCAGCCAAGGGAAGTGATAATGCCTCTCTACTATAAGGCGTGAACGCTTCTGTATATATAACAGTTGATTTGTCTATCGCTTCTGTTGCCATTTCAATCACATCAACCAAGGCATCTTCAGAAAATTCATTAGATGATTGTTCGCTTTCACCTTCTGATGCTAAAGTACGCATCTCTATCATGAGCACATCTTTACCCGTACCTACCACAAGCAAATCTAGTTCACTATTTGCCTGCTGCGTTAATGTTGGATTAATCACTAAATGATCACCCTCTGTTCCTATACGTACTGCAGATATTGCTGTTGTAACTGGGATGTCAGAGACAAAAAGTGCTGCATTAGCCGCATGTAGTGCTGCAACTTGCATATCTACATCAACATCTGAACTCACAACCATAATACTAATAGTCACTGGATAATGAAACCCCGTAGGAAAAAGTGGGCGCAAAGAACGATCAACAATACGTGATGTCAATGTTTCAAAATCCCCTGGTTTAGTCTCTCTCTTAATAAATCCTCCAGGTATCTTCGCTGCCGCATATGATTTTTCCATATATTGTACTGTTAAAGGTAAAAAATCTTCATCCACTGCTTTTTCATCTATGGCCACTGCTGCAATAAGTACTGCTTTACCTTGTGTATACATGACTGCACCACTAGCTTGTTTTGCTACTTTATTAAACGCATACTTTTCATCAAGATTGTTTATATTTATTTCTATTGTTTGTTCATTCATTTATTCATTATCCTTATTGGGCTTATACATTTGTGTTTCAACTATCTCTTCAATTTCTTCAAAAGTCAGTGCTTCAAAGTTTTGGTAGTAGTATTCTATCGAAATATAGTCTTGTATACGATGTGGGCAGAAAACACCATCACAAATAGCAAGTAAATTTTCATACACTGACTTGTCTAAAATCGGTGTTGCAATATAAATATTTTTTGCACCTCTTGCGATAACTGACTTTAAAGCCACCATCATTGTAAGTCCTGTCTCTATACATTCATCTGATAAAACAACATATTTACCCTCTAAAGAAAGTAAGTCTTTACCTTTACGATACTTATAGACATACGATAAAACATCTTCTTCATATTTACGGTGTGCTTCACTGTATACAAAGTCTTCATTGATATCAAAAGTATCAACCAAAGCCTTATGCATGACTACCTCTTCTGTCTCCGAAATCATAGCAATCGTTACTTCAGAATTATTAGGCGCTAAAATAGGTTCGGTTAGTAATATATCCATAGGTGCACGACAGGCTTTTGCAAGCTCATTTGCAAAATAGACACCTCCCTCACTCACGCCTATGATTACTGTTTCATTCATAGTAAGTAATTCAATGGGTAATGTTTCTATAAGTTGTTTTGAGGCATCTTCTCTATCTTCAAAATAAATATTACGGTTTGAATCTGTCGACATAATCGGCTCCTGGAAATTGTTTTGAGATTTCATCTTCATCAAATGCATAACGAAACTCTTCAATATACTTTATCAAAAGTTTATAGGCGTAATTTAAGGATTCCATTCTCTCAGCATTGCCCCCTACATCGGGGTGGTTTTTTTTAGCCAAGAAATGATACTGTACCTTAATATCTTTTTTACTAATAAGTTTTGGTAACTGTAAAACATCTAATGCTTTGTTTAGTTCTTCTTGTGGAGAATGTATCATTGCTGTATTTGGTTTAGTGTATCAGTCCCAATAGAACCAAAAGGAGTAAAATTCAACTGAACATAGAATGTATTAGCTGAAATTGGTCCAGCAGAACTAGGTCGTATATCTTGGCGAATAGAAGCATCAAAACTCCAACAGTCACGATAATACCTACCACCAATTTTCCATTGCTTACTTGAGGAGTCATCAATATTATAAGTCAGTCCACCATTAAAGCTAACTTTTTGGTTGTAGGTATATGCAAAATTAAAAACAACATCATTTGCTGCTCTAGTATTTGGATCATCAGCTAGAACTTTTTTATAACTATGTCCCACACTTAGACTATAATCTGTTTGTTTAAAGAATAAGGAAGAAGATGAAAAACGTACTCTTTCAAACTCATAAGAATAACCAACAATATTATATAATGTCAATGCATCAAAATTGTATTGAACTTCATTATTTAAATCCGCTAGTTTATACTCTCTATCAACATAATATTTTTGTGTCAACCTTTGATAAAATTTCAATTTCATATTTGCATCATAAAAATACTGACTTAACGAAAATTGGTACTGTTCTTCAGGTAACCCAACTGTAAAAAGTTCTTTTTGTGCTTCATCTAATTGTGAAAGTTTTATAGGTGATTGGGTCTCACTTCCTGGTTTTAAATACGATAATGAAGGTTGTAATACATGAATAAAATTATCAAACATTTTAGTCAAGTCTGTAAAAATTTTGGCTTTATGAATGTTACTATAATACTGATAATCATCATAAACAAAATCTCCATTTCCAAAGAAAAACTTACTATAATAAAATTCTTCACCCAATGATATATTCACGAAATCATCAAAAAATGAAGTCGTATATTCTAAAGGTATACGTAACTCTGCTTGTTTCATCGTGGCACCTTTTTTCCTATCAAAGTTGTTCACTTTAAAATCTGCACCATAAGTTAAATTATCTAAAATAAAATGTTCTAAATATTTATGCATTTGCATCGAAGGGAGCACTTGTAATGTTTTATCATCATCAACCCCCAAGCGTGTGTCTATAAAATACTTGGTATTTAATCCAACATAGTAATCATCATCTTCTACAAAATAGTTAATCCTAGACTCTTGTAAAGGGCTTAAGCCGAAGTGTTGCAAATTATTTTTTTGCAAGGTCAAATAATCAATATCATTCAAATACGTTGTATTAACATATAAACCATCTTTAAATCCATAAGGTAAAGCATTTTTAAATACCTCTGATGATTCATAATTAAACTCAATCCCATAATGACTGTCATTGGGTAGATTATATTCTTGTGTATAACTCTCTTTATCATTAAAGTATCCTACCCGTAACGTTCCTTGAGAGTGGTTACTATCAACAAAACGAAGCGTACTATATATCCCTGTAGACCTTTCTGTACGTATCTGAGGATTTACTTCCAAATCAACACTTTTAGAGATATTCCAAAATATGGGTTGTTCATACAAAAGTCCTTCATTATTTGGCGTAAAACCAAAAAGAGGAAAAAGCAATCCAGATTTTCTTTGTTTATTCGTAGTATAAGACAAGTAAGGTGTATAAAATACAGGTACATCCCACATGTAGAGCTTTGCATTGTACAATTCCACATAGTTATCATCTACATTATATACTGAATCTGAGAAACGCATCGTCCATAAGGGATCTGATATATCACAACTGGAGAGCATTGATGTACCTAGATGATATTTTTGTCCTTTTTTCTTCACTTTGTCAGACATAATCCATACATCATTTTCACTCACAAGGAAAAGTTCATTAAAATTAATTTCCTTTGTGTCTGTGTTAATTTCCATATGATTACTATGCTCTTTTGTACCATTATAGCCTATCGTTTCAATATTGCCATCTAATATAAGTATCTTTGTTGCTTTATTAAACTGCGCACTAGAAGCTTTAATCACCATGGCATCATAATATACAACAACATTATTTTTTGCAGTTACAATATCGTTATCTGAAGTAATATACTCAGCCTTGATTTCAATTTTATTTTTATCAAATGATGCAAACAGTAATCCAAAACTAAACCAAAGTGTTAAGAAATACTTAAATAATGCCCTTATTTGATACATACAACTCTCCCTATAATGCTTGATATGCTATATCTGTACGACACTGCTTCCCTGCAAAATGTACTTGTCCTACTAGCATATAAGCCCGTCTTTGTGCTTGAGCTATACTATCACCCACACCAACACATACTAAAACCCTACCACCGCTTGCATAAAGTTTCCCCTCATCACCACGTGTTACACCTGCATAAGAAATATGTGAATTTTCTAAAAGTTCTTCATGATAAATATCATCTACAATGATCTCTGCCATTGCTGAACTTTTATACGGATAGTCTTTCGATGCCATTACAACGCCTACAGCATATTTATCATGAAATTCTATTGTAGCATTTTTTAAGTCACCTGTGGCTGCTTTATAAAATAGTTCTGAAGCAGGTGACTTTAAAAGTGGCATAAGTTCTTCACATTCAGGGTCACCAAAACGTACGTTGTATTCTAAGATGATTGGTTCACCTTTAACTACCATCACACCAATAAAAAGTACACCTTTAAACGGCATACCTTCAGACTTCATACCTTCAAGTGTAGGAATAATGACACGTTCATCAAGTTTTTTATAAATTTCATCATTGACAAGTGGTGTTGGAGCATAAGCACCCATACCACCTGTATTTGGCCCTTCATCATTATTAAGAAGTCTTTTATGATCTTGTGCCGCAGGAAGTACTACATAATCTTCACCATCACAGATAGCAAAAACAGATAGTTCATAACCATCTAAAAACTCTTCAACTACGATGCTAGTCCCTGCATCACCAAATGAATTACCACTAAGCATTTCACCTGCAGCTTTTTTAGCTTCATCTCTACTCGTAGCAATAATAACACCTTTACCCCCACAAAGGCCATCTGCCTTAACAACAATAGGCGCGTCTAACGTCTCAATAAATGTGTAAGCGTCCTGAAGAGAGTCTGTTTCGATATATGCGGCTGTTGGCACATTATGACGTGCTAAAAAGTTCTTCATGAAGATTTTAGAACCTTCAAGTTGCGCCGCTAGCTTTGATGGTCCAAAGATAGTCAGTCCTCTAGCTTCAAATACATCTACTACACCACCAACCAGTGGTCCTTCTGGTCCAACTATTGTTAAGTCAACAGTATTTAGCTCAACAAAATCTGCCAACTCAGAGTACTCTGATATAGAAAGGTTTTCACCTAACTCATCTGTTGCACCATTGCCTGGAGCAAAATAAATCTTCTCTACATTGTCATCTTTACTTAATGCTAAACCTATAGAGTATTCTCTACCACCTGCACCTAATATGAGTACGTTCATTTGTTTTTTCTCCGAAAAAAAATTAGAAATTAGAAATTAGAAATTAGAAATTAAATTCCTAATAACCCATATTCATCATTCTGAAAGGGAATTTCTCAGTAGTTATCGTGCTTGTGCGTAGAGGATTTTGAAAAAATTTGAGTCGAACGCATTGTTCGTCGATAAGCTTTTCAAAGTCCTATGCGTGCAATGACGATGACTAATGAGGCCCGGGTGAGCGTTCTGTTCAAAATCGGCCCGAATAGCCAACGGTGCAGGAGGGAGTCTCTCTTTAGGAGTTGATTTCTCGTCTAACTTAATAGACTCAAACGAAAACTACCACACACCAAGAGACTACATGTCCCACTAAGATTAATGTTGGACCCCAAATACAGTAGTCGCATCACCTAGGTTAAATAAATTATAGCCTATTTGGAGTTAGAAGAGAGTGAAATAGCCTTGGCTTTATCTATACATGCATCAATACGAGGCAAATCAGCAACAACATACTTCACATTTGCAGGTAAATGTGCTTTAGTCGCGTCGCCAATGACTACAGCCGTATAACTTTCATCCCAAACAAAATTTTTTAAAAAGCAATGAATTGTTGAAGGGGAAGTAAAAATAATAATGGCATCTTTTGTAGGTTTATCTATTTTCTCATAAGAAATACATGACGTCTCATAAATAAGTTTTTCATCAAGTGTTACACCTGCTTTTTCTAAAAAGGTTTTGCTATCAAAAGAAACAACTTTAGGACGTAAATATAGAATTTTTTTCTCTTTAAAGTCACTCAGTATATCTTGACTTAGTGTTTTTCCATAAAATGATTTAGGTTGGTAAGCAACACGTCCACCCAATCTTTCAATTTGCATAGCCGTCGCCTCACCTATAGCAAGGCAAGGTATTTTCTTCCAAGTGGCATTGAGTTTTTCCACACTTACCACTGCTTGTTTTGATGTAAACATAAGTAAGTCATAATCTGTAAAATCTAATCTTTCCTCTATCAAAGAAAAGTAAATCATGGGTAGATGCGTAGTCCCTTCTTTTCCTGTGGGAGAAAGTAAGTATATCATACTTTTTTACTGTCTACTTCAATCAGTTTTTTACCATATAACATGACTTCATTTACCTGTTCATCATCATAAGGATCAAAATGTGGTGTTATCACCCAACCTTTTTTACCGTCAAGCTCTCTAATCTTGTCTTCTACCTCATCAGCAATACGATGCGCTTCGAGTAAACGCATATTGGGTCGTAATACCATATGAAACTCTACATAATTCGTGTCACCATCTGTTCGTGTACGTAACCAATGATATGACGTCACTTCACTGTGTTTAGAGATAATCTCTCCAATACGAGCCACCATATCACCACTAAGTGCACGGTCAAGAAGTATAGCTATACCTTCTACTATAATCCCATATGCTGAATAAATAATATAAATTCCGATACCTATACCAATAAGTGCATCAATCCAATCTAAACCCGTTAAGTAGACTAAACCTAAAGCCAATAATACTGCTGCATTTGACCAAAGGTCTGTTTTATAGTGTAATGCATCTGCTTTAATAACCAGATTGTCTGTTTCTTTTGCAATTTTAAGTAAATACTGTACTAAAAAATAAGTAATTACGATAGATATAGTCATCGCAATAATAGAAGGATATAATAATGATGTAACAGAATTCTCGACTAGTTTCTTCCCACCTACATAGATGATAAAAAGACCTGACATGGTAATGATAGTACCTTCGATGACTGCTGCGATTGCCTGTATCTTTCCTTTACCATACTGGTAGGTTTCATCAGGTGATTCTTCCGATTTTTTAATAGCAAAAAAGTTAAAAACTGAAACAAGCATATCTAATAATGAATCAATCGCCGAAGCAAGTACTGCCACCGAACCACTAGCTAGTCCAATCACTAACTTCACCAACACTAAGAGTGAAGCAATAGAACTAGAGACTAATGTGGCTCGTTTTTGAGGTGACATAACTTACAGTGCCTTGGTTGCTAGTGTTGCTATACGAGAAGCAAATGCCCCTTTATCTTTCACATCAATACCCTCTGCAAGTCTCGCCGAGTCGAGAAGTATCCAGGCAACATCATTAAAGAGTGCATCGTCATCTAAAGCATCTAATTTCTTGACCATTTCATGTTCAGGGTTGATCTCTAAAATCAGTGGTGCTTCTGGCATCTCTTCACCCATTTGAGCAAATATCTGTGCCATGCCAGCCATAGGGTCATTAGGGTCTTTAAGGACACATGATGGACTTGAAGTAAGTCTTGTAGATGTTTTAACATCTTTCACTTCTCCACCTAAAACCTCTTTTATTTTATCTGTTAGCTCTTTGAACTCTTTGGCCACTTCTTCTTTCTCTTCCATAGTTTTAGAATCAGGAGCATCTATAGCCGTAATATCTTTTAAAGCCCACTCTTTATACGTACCTATCATTGGGGTAACGATACTATCTACTTCGTTGTCATCCATGATCAGTACTTCAATATTTGCTTTATTATACGCCTCAAGTAATGGAGAGTTTCTTAGTACCTTTTCATCTTCACCTGTAATATAGTAAATCTCTTTCTTCTCAGAGTCACCACGGCTTATATAGTCTGCAAAAGTAACCAATCCATCTTCTGTTGAAGATTTGTACTTAACGATATCAAGAAGAAGGTCTTTGTTTACATGGTCCATGTAAACACCCTCTTTCATCATTCTATTGTACTGGGAGATAAATATACTTGCATCTTCCTCTTTAAGCTTTTTAATCGCTTGGAGTATCTTCTTTGTGGATGTTTGCTTGATGTTAGCAAGTATCTTATTTTCTTGAAGTAACTCACGGCTTACGTTAAGGGGTAAGTCTTCAGAATCAATAATCCCTTTAACAAAACGTAGGTATGGTGGTAACAATTCTTTGTCATCATCGGTAATAAAGACACGTTTCACATAAAGCTTAACACCAGGAGTGTAGTCCTGTCTATACATGTCCATAGGGGCTTTTTTAGGAATATAAAAGAGTGTCGTAAACTCACTAGCCCCTTCAACTTTGTTATGTAAATAGATTAAAGGTTCTTCTGTATCATGTCCTATTGTTTGGTAAAATTCGACATAGTCTTCTTTTTTAAGTTCAGACTTTGAAAGTGTCCAGAGTGCAGTTGCTGCGTTGGCTTGTTCTGTTTTGTTTTCCATTTTAGTGACAGCATTATCACCTTCACCTTCAGTTACTTCTTCACTAAAATTCATCATAATAGGGTATGCAATGTGGTTAGAGTATTTTTTAACCACTTCTTGAATCCGTGCTTTGTCTAAAAACTCTTTTTCATCATCTTTTAGCTTAATATAAATGACTGTACCATGAGACTCTTTTGTCACTGGTGTTACTTCATACTCTCCACTACCATCTGTTGAGAACTTATATGCCTGTTCTTCTCCCGCTTTTTTAGAGATGACATCAACATGATCTGCTACCATAAATACAGAGTAAAACCCTACACCAAACTGACCGATAAGATTAGAATCTTTAGCAGCATCTCCTGTAAGGTTCTCCATAAATGCTTTAGTACCAGACTTAGCAATAGTTCCCAAATGATCCATAAGATCATCTTCATTCATACCTATACCATTATCTCCAATCGTTAAAGAATTATCTTCTTTGTCTAACTTCATAAAAATTTTACCAGACCACGCCTCTTCTTTAAACTTTTCATCTGTTAGTGAAAGGTAATTAAATTTATCAAGTGCATCTGATGAATTCGATACAAGTTCCCGTATAAATATCTCTTTGTTTGAGTAAAGAGAGTGTGTCATAAGTTTAAGTAGCTGTCCTATTTCTGTTTGAAACTGATGTTTTGCCATCGTATTTCTCCTGTAATAATTTATTTTGTGGGATTATATACTATTTTTGTTAATAATTCAAGTAATTTTAAGTAGATTATCTAAAGATAGTTTAGTCAATGAGACTAAAGGTTAAGACAAGTACCTCATCACTTTAGTACTTACCTCTAAATATACTACTTAATGACTTGATATATCACATCCAAGTGCTTTTTTCTCTGCTTCTAGTTCTACTTTTCTTTTTCTCGCATCTCTCAACATTTGACGTTTGTTGTTACTTACAGATATTTTTGGGTTTTCAAGTGCTATGGCAGATTCTTCTAAGTGAAAAGCATTTGCTTTTTCAACTGTCTCTGTAAATGTTTCTACTTTTATAAGGTTTCTACTGACTGTAACACATTCTTCTTCTGTATCCGTATTGACATAGGGAATACTTTGCCCACATCCTGTGATGAGTAGTGATGTAGTAAATATACTTATGATAAGTAATGGTGTGTTTTTCATAGGCAGTACCTTTTTTACAAATATTATAACAAAGCTTAAATAAGTTTACCTTATTCAATTTCACACAAAAGTGTATCCTGCCCACAATGACGACATGTACTTCTCATTGTAAAAATATACCAACCATTTTTATCTTTAAGTATAGGCTCATTACATTTTATACACTTGATACGACTCCACATGATAGAAAATATAAATGCAGGAACAAGATAAAAGACTCTGTCATAAAAAACAGAGAGTATGACAAGTGTGCCTATTATGATTGCCGTAAACAAGTATTTATAATACGATGGAATACACATATTATTCCCACTCAATAGTAGCAGGTGGTTTAGAACTAATATCATACACCACCCTATTTATCCCATCTATCTCGTTAATAATCCTACGACTCATACCTTCTAGCACATCATGAGGTACATGTGCAAAGGTGGCCGTCATGCCATCGACTGATTCTACCATACGAATACACACAGTATTATCATAGGTTCTGTTGTCGCCCATGACACCTACTGACTGTACGTTAAGGAGTACAGTAAAGGCTTGCCATACTTTGTCATAGTAGCCCGTGGCTTTAAGTTCCTCTTGCATAATAGCATCTGATTCACGTATGAGGTGTAGTCCTTCTTCCGTCACTGCACCCATAGTACGTATGGCAAGTCCTGGTCCAGGGAAAGGGTGTCGTCCTATCATGTCTTTTGGAAGTCCTAATTCAAGCCCAAGTTTACGTACCTCATCTTTAAAGATTTCTCTTAGAGGTTCAACAAGTTCAAAGGTCATCCAGTCAGGTAATCCACCCACATTATGGTGTGACTTGATAGTCTTTGAAGGGCCTTTGACGGAGACAGACTCTATCACATCTGTGTAGAGTGTACCTTGTGCTAAAAATGCAACATCAGTATGCTTCTTAGCTTCTATATCAAATATCTCTATAAATTTTTCGCCTATAGCTTTACGTTTTGTCTCAGGGTCACTCACGCCTTCAAGCACTTCCATAAATTCTATTTTTGCATCTATTGTTATAAGATTCATGTCAAGCATTTTAAACATACTCTGTACTTGTTCTGCTTCATCTTTACGTAAAAGTCCTTGGTCTACAAATACACAAATAATCTGCTCTTTTGGTAAAGCTTCATGAAGCATAGCCGCGACCACAGAAGAGTCTACACCTCCACTTACGCCACACAGCACTTTTTTGTCCCCTACTTGAGCTTTAATGCTTGCTATTTTTTCTTTAGCAAACCCACCCATGTTCCATGTGCTGTCACAGCCACAAATGTGCTTCGCGAAGTTTTTAAGTAATTTTGTCCCTTCTACACTGTGGTGTACTTCGGGGTGAAACTGAAAAGCATAAAGGTTTTGTTCTACATTAGCAATAGCCGCGTAAGGTGAATTTTCAGAAGTACCGATAACTTCAAAACCATCAGGTATTTTTTCTGCTCTATCGCCATGGCTCATCCACACTGTTTCATCATTTGTCATACCTTGAAAGATATCACATTCAGTGAGTGTCAATTTTGCTTTACCATACTCATGATGATCAGCAGAAACCACTTCTCCACCATAACGCTGTGTCATCAACTGCATACCATAACAAATACCCATGATAGGAAGTCCCAAAGACCAGAGCTCTTCATCTGGCTTATAGGCATCGTCTGCATAGACTGACGCAGGTCCACCTGAAAGGATGATACCTTGAGGTTTACGTGCTTTAATGTCAGCAATGTTTTCACGGTAAGGTACTACTTCACAGTAGACCCCTGATTCTCTCAATTTTCTTGCGATGAGTTGTGTGTATTGTGAACCGAAGTCTAAAACTAAAATAGGTACTTGTTTCATGAAATGCATCCTTATATTTATATGAATAAACTTTACAATTAAAACTTATTTATATCAATAGTTAAGGGTGTGTAATAAACACACCCAAGTACGTTATGCCCCAATACCAAGTATCATAAACTGTACATACCAGATAGATACAGAAACGATGTAGCCTACAAGTACTGTCCATGCTAGTTTCATATGTGATGCAAAAGTATAAATGCCATGTAATTTACCCATCACACCTACTCCTGCTGCTGAACCAAAAGAGATAAGCGATCCACCTACACCAGCAGTAAGTGTTACGAGCATCCATTGGGCATGTGCAGTTGCCCCCATGTCTGGATTTGACTTCAAAACTGCCGACATTACAGGTACATTATCTACCACGGCTGACAAGAATCCAACACCAATGTTTACTGCAGTTGCTCCAAACTGAGAATAGAGTGCCGTAAAGTACTCTAAAAAGCCTAGAAAATGTAAGCCACCTACTGCTGCTAAGATACCAAAGAAGAAAAGCAATGTATCATTTTCTATTTTTGCTATCCATGAAAAGGCATTGATTTGTGTATCTGAAGCACTACGATTAAGTTTATACACATACATTTTCAAAATAGCCAAACCAAACATCATTCCCCACATCGCAGGGAGGTGTAAAACATTGTGTGACATTACCGCTAGAAAAATAGTAAGTCCGAAAAGTGCAATAATCATTTTTCCACCCTCTGCTATCTCTACTTTGGTTTCACCTTCCGTTGAAGGAGGATTCCCTACAGGTACATACTTTGAAAGTAAAAAAGCAGTAATAAGCCAACCAAAAAATGCTGCGGGAAAAAGAAATAAGAAATCTGTAAATGCACCCTTACCTGCTACCCATGCCATCAGTGTCGTAATGTCTCCAAATGGTGACCAAGCACCCCCAGCATTAGCTGCAACAACAATGTTTACTGCACTTGGTACAATAAACGCTTTATTGGTTTTGTCTATCGTGATAAGAACTGTTGATAAAATAAGTGCTGTTGTAAGGTTATCTGCCACAGGGGATATAAAAAATGCTAAAAAACCAGTGACCCAAAAGAGCTTTTTATAATCATACCCTTTACTGACAAGGTTAAAACGAAGTGCTGAAAATACCCCTCTGTCTATCATCGCTTCTATATATGTCATCGCAACAAATAAGAAGAAGAAGATACCTGCAATCTCTACAATAAGATGATTAATCTCATTATGTAAGTGGTCACCCATCGCTTTATCACCTGTTATAGCGATATAAAGCCCAATAAGCATGAATATACCCGTACCTGCAAGAAGTGCTGGTTTAGCTTTGTTAATATGGTATTTATCTTCGGTAGCGATAAAATAGTACCCTACTACAAATACTATAAATGAGAGTATCCCTACCCATGTCGTTGTTAAATGTAATTGCTCGTGCATTATGTCTCCTGCAGTAAATTGTTGAACTTGATAAGTTACATCTCTATACATGCAATCTAGTCAGATTCCATATAGTGTGAACCCAAAGATTCTGTACGTGATAATGCAGCTTCTACAATGGCAGAAGCTGTATTGAGACGTAATTCGAGTAACCTACCTATGTCATGATTTTTCATGTCATAGATAAGGTTTTTAGCCTCATGTAGTCCTTTGGTTGTCCTAATAATACCTATATCTTCCCACATAATTTGTCGGAGTTTTTGTTTATAAGTTTCATCATTTTCTTTGTGCAGAATATTACCGTAATCTTTCTCAAAAGTAGGTGTTTCGACTTCCTCATGCACTTTAGAAAGAAGGTGTTCTACTGTACGCTTTGCAAAGACCACACCTTCAAGTAATGAATTTGAAGCCAAGCGATTTGCACCATGTACACCTGTGCGTGCTGCTTCACCTATAACATAAAGACCTTCTATGCCTGGTATACAGCCATTGACGTCACACTTTATACCTCCATTTGCATAGTGAAATGCAGGAGATATAGGTGCTCTATCTTGTGGGAAATGGTAGCCAATAGCCCCAAAAGTACGTGTAATATTTGGGAAACGATGTTCAAACCACTCCTCCTCAAACATAGAAAAATCAAGGTATGCTTGCCTTCCAGTTTTACGTTTATAGTCAAATATACTACGTGAAACGATGTCTCTACTTGCAAGTTCACCTCTTTTGTCATAGTCAAATAAAAATCGTCTTCCTTCATCGTCTACCACATGCGCACCCTCTCCTCTTAAAGCCTCAGTAAGTAAAAGTTTTCTAGCGTAAGGTGTGTCAACAAAAACTGTTGGGTGAAACTGCATAAATTCCATATCGGAAAGTTCTATACCTTTTTCAACGCATATTCCATGAATATCAGAAGATACTGTACGAGAATTTGTATTGTATTCATACAATGAACCAATCCCTCCCGAAGCAATAATCACATCATCTGCATAAATAGTAGTAGGTTCATAATTAACCGTAGCTTTAACGCCATAACATCGACCATTTTCTATAAGTAAATCATACACAAGCGTATTTTTTTGAAGTTGATGCATATTTTGCACCATCATGAAGTAATGCATATAACGCCCAGTGGCATCTCCACCTGCATGAACGATACGCTCTACTGAATGGGCAGCTTCTTTGGTATAAAGAATATTACCCTCATCGTCCTTGTCAAACTCCATACCTTTACTAATAATATCTTCAGTGGTATCAAGTGAAGTACGAGAGAGTATTTCAACGGCTTCTTTATTGTTATGATAAGCACCTGCTGCCATGGTATCTTCTACATGCAAGGGGATGTCTGCTTCATTTAAGGCAGTGACCATTCCCCCTTGTGCATAGAAAGTATTACACTCCCAAGGGATGTCTTTACATACAACCAATACCTTTTTATTTCGAGGTATATTCATAGCAGCATACAAACCTGCTATACCTGCACCGATAATAAGAACATCGTATTTTGCTGTCATACTATATTTTAACTCCTCTTTCAAAAGGCTAGGTTTACTTTTTTACTATTTTACTTGTATTTTCAGCTGTGTCATCCACATAAACTGGATTTGTCTTATACCCACATCCTGTTAAGATGATACAGCAAACTGATGTTATAATTGCTTTATGAAAAAAGCCCATATGATTTTGTCTCATTTATCTTCTTTACCTCAATTTAAAGTGTTAAAACAACAAGAGTGCTATCAAAAATATATCTCTCTTCTTAGTCCCAAATGGCAAAAAGCTGTTGCCTTTGTATACGTAAAAGAAGAGACACTTTTTATAGCAGTGACACATCCTGGCTTTAAAATGGAACTCAATTATAATAGAGATTTATTAAAAAGCCTATTAATACAGCTCAATACCTATGATAGTGCGTGTGAAATGATGATTGCTTCAAAGGTTGTGATATTTCATAGTAAGTACTATGCTATGCCTGAAAAAAAGACTTCTTATGTTTCGGTACCTCATTATGAAGAACGTGCACAAGGTAACTTTGACATACCCGATGATGAGACATTAGGCGAAAGTTTTAAGCGTATCAAAGCCCTCATACAATGCAAACAGTAATTCAAAACCTTCCACCTTCAGCAGGGGTGTACCAATATTTCTCTGAGGCAGGAAAACTTCTCTACGTTGGAAAGGCAAAAAACCTTAAAAACCGTGTAAAATCCTATTGGAGATATACACCCATCTTTACACCTAACCCTACACAGAGTCCTCGTATTATCAAGATGCTTGAAGAGGCTCATAGACTAGAGTATATCGTTGTGGCGAGTGAAGAAGATGCACTCATTTTGGAAAACTCTCTCATTAAACAACTTAAACCCAAATACAATATTTTACTGCGAGATGACAAAACCTACCCCTATATCTATATCGATGAATCAAGTGATTTTCCACGCTTTGAGATTACACGTAAAGTAGTTAAAGGTAAAAATATTACCTATTATGGTCCTTTCCCAACAGGAGGACGTGCGCTACTTGATGCCCTTTATGAAGTGTACCCTCTTGTACAAAAGAAGTCATGTTTACGTGAGGGGAAAGCCTGTCTTTTTTACCAAATCAAAAAATGTTTAGCCCCCTGTGAAGCAAAAGTGACCCCTGAAGCATATGGACACATAATTACTGAGGCAAAACAATCCATTGTTAAACGTAAACATCTCATTACGACACTACAAGAAAAAATGACAAGTCTGGCTATGCAAGAACGTTATGAAGAAGCTGCTGCAATGCGTGATTCAGTTGAAGCCATATCAACACTTACTATCTCCTCAAACATCGACCTGGCAAATGAACTTGACCTTGACATATTTGCCATTCAAAATGGTGATGAGAAAGGGGTTATGGTAAAAATGTTTATGCGTGGAGGTAAAATTATATCCTCGGCCTACTCCTACTTTAGACATACACATATTTTTGATGAAAACGAAGCCTATAAACAAGCTTTACTAGAATTTTACACTGTAGATAGCCCAAATATTGCAAAACAAATTTTAACGGCACATATATTTGTCGATAGCCAACAAGTAGCATCTTCTCTCTCTACACGTTTTTCAAAAAAAATAGAAATTCTCACTCCGAAACGTGGATCAAAAGCAAAACTTATCGCTTTAGCCCTGCAAAACTGTGAAGAACTTCTACGCAAATCGCAAGACCATAGCATCATGGAACAACGTATCGCTGACCTATTTGACCTTTCAGCTATTCCTTACCGTGTTGAAACATTTGACAACTCCCACATGATGGGAGTTGCTACTGTAGGTGGGATGGTCATATGGAATGAAGGTAAATGGGATAAACGTTCTTATAGACGTTATGAACTCCATGCACGAGATGAATATGGTCAAATGAAAGAGATGCTCTCACGTCGCATAAAAAAGTTTAAAGAAACCCCTGCCCCAGACTTGTGGATTCTTGATGGGGGACAGGCCAATCTAAACCTAGCCCGTGCATTACTGAAAGATGCCAATGTCAACTTAGATGTCATAGCCATAGCCAAAGAAAAATTAGATGCTAAGGCGCACCGAGCAAAAGGTGCAGCGAAAGATTTACTCTATACATCCCATGGTATCATCGAATTAAAACCCAATGACAAACGGTTACACTGGCTACAACGCCAACGAGACGAAGCACACCGATATGCCATTACCTACCACCAAAATAAAAAACGTAAAGAAGATACTCAAGTCTCATTGCTCAACAAAAAAGGTATTGGCAAAGCAACGGTTAAAAAACTTCTTGACTATTTTGGTAGCTTTGAAGCAATAAAAAATGCATCCTCTAAAGAATTAGAAGAAGTGACAAATAAGAAAATTGCACATATTATTAAAAATTATAATTGATAATCGTGCTGAATTTGATATTTTTTACTAAAAAAACTATTAATTCATTCTATTTTTAGTTTAATTGTTATAAAGTTTTAGTAATAGGGTTATAATTTGATGTTTCTCTCTCAGAATAAAGTGCTGAGATTACGTTGACTATAGCTCCTAAGATTGAATGCTAAACTTACTGCGAAGTAAGGACAGAAAACTATGGGTCTCTAGTAGATCGCCAGGTTACAGAGAATAACTTTTACCTGTTGAAGTCAAAAGTTACTCACTGCTACACATTCTTCCTGACTAAATATAAAGGGGGGTAATAGAATACTATGAATAAACCTAATCCAATTGATGAGGAATATGTTTTTGAAAAAGGTTTGATTGTGTCATCAACAGACCTCAATGGTATCATTACGTATGCAAATAAAATGTTCTGTGAAGTTTCAGGGTATACAAAAGATGAACTTAAAGATAAAAGCCATAATCTCGTTAGGCATCCAGACATGCCTAAAGCAGCTTTTGAAGAACTTTGGGACACAGTACAATCAGAAAAAGAATGGACAGGAATTCTCAAGAATTTAAGAAAAGATGGACGTTACTATTGGGTGTATTCACACATAACACCTATAGTAATTGAGGGAGAAACTATAGGCTATAGTGCGGCAAGAAGGCCTGCTTCTGCAACCGAAGTAGAGGAAACTATTCCAATCTACAAAAATTTAAGAGAACAAGAAAGTAAATAAAAGAGGAGTCATCAGGAACATGTATTATATATTAAATGGAACCAATAAAATCATTGCTGCAGATGATAGTTTATTAAGCTTATGTGGTGTAACACATATCGATGAACTATCTTCACAAATTGTTACAGGTGATATTGCTTTGGACTTCTTGTCAGATGCATCTATCGCAATAATGTGCCAAGGAGAAAAAGCAACGTATTCTACCTCCCGAACATCTCTTTCTAGTATGCTAGGTGACCTAACATTGGTGCGCATATCGCTAGAAAATGAGACAGAGACTAGCATTCCTAACAACATAGATGATACAATCAGTATTTTTTCAGACACTCAAGATGATGTAATCAATATTTCTTCAGACACCCATGATGAGGCAAGTAACCTCATAGAATCAATCGTAGATGAGTCAGAAGAAAAAGAAACTGCCGATACCTTAGAAATTAACGAAAATAATAATGTATTGCCAGAAATAGACTCTTCAGATGATGAAATCACCTTTGGCGACCATCTAAACCTTGATACTAATATCTTAAATCAAGAAGATGAAGAAGACTTAACTCTTGAAAAAGAAAATGTCGATGTCAGCATAGATGATAGTAAGGAAGATGAATCAACATCTCAAAACAGTAGTCTCGATATGGTGGAGGATACACCTCTCACATTAGATTTAACAGATAATGATTTAACACTTGACTCAGAAAAAGAGACTGAAATATCTGATATAATGATTAATATCACCGAAGTAAGCCATAAAATCGGTATTTCCCCTGATGATTATAATAGCTTTCTAAATGAATTCATTGATACTGCACTTGGACTGGAGAAAGACTTACAAAGTGCAGATACTGATTCACGAACAGATGCAGTAGATACACTTTCTTCCCTCAGTGAAGTGTTACATCTGCCACTCATTAGCGACATACTTGAAAGTATTGGCAATTCAGATAGCGATGAGGGCCAGCTAAAAAGCATAGAATCTTTCTATACTACGCTTTCACATATTACCACAACCTCTGCCTCGTCTAAAGAGCAGGACGACCAAGGAACTCACACAGTTTATCAAGTAACAAAACAAGAAAACACAGAAGATGAAAAACTCGAACTTTTTGAAGAACCAGAAGTATTTGAAGAAGAAGTGAAACCAACCAAAGCACCAAATGCTAGAAGTTTTGGAAGTATCTCTCTACAAGGCATTACCCCAAAACATTTTGATTTTCAAATGGAAGAAGCTGCTAATGACCTATCACTACCAGTAGAGCTTATTGAAGAATTTGTTCACGACTTTATAGAACAAGCCCATATTGAAACAGACAAAATGTTAGTGGCCTATGAAGCGGGTGATTTAGATGCCATACAAAAAATAGGTCATCTACTTAAAGGGGCATCAAGTAACCTTCGCATTAACGCGCTTTCAGATACTTTATACAAAATACAATTTTGTGAAGATTCTAAAAATTTAGATGTATTAATCAAAGATTATTGGGCACACTTCTTATCTTTTGAGAAACAAATCGACATGAAATCAAAATAAAAGGGAATAAACGATGACTATACGTAATAGACTAAAACTGATTGGACTGCTGCCAATTACATTGCTCATTTTGCTCTCGAGTTATTTCTTTGTAACTTCATACATCAACTTTGAAAAAGCAAATACTCTAAAGACCACTTTGAAAAATAATGCCTTACTCGATAAAACACTCGTGAAAATTGGTAAAGAGCGAGGTCTTACAGCACTTTATCTAGGAAGTGAAAAAAAAGAATTTAAAGATTCCTTAGATAAGCAACGTGCTTCGCTAGACAAAACAGTTACGGAGCTTAAAAATACCCTTATAACAGAGGATACTACTTATTTACCATTCTTGCGTAAAGCATTGAACGAGGAAAGTAAAATACAGTTGAACATGTATCAAAAACTTCTCAAAGATACTTCTGAACTTCCTAATATTAGAAAGGAAGTTGATACAAAAAACCCAGATTTTAAAACTATATTTTTTGATAAGTACACAAACAAATTATCAACCCCAATACTTGATAACCTCGTTACAATTAAAAATTATTCACTCAATACAGAGATTTCATCTCTTATTTCTACACTTGTCCAGCTCTATACAGCAAAAGCGAATGCAGGACTTGAAAGAGGCTTTGTTGCTTACTATATGACGAAGAAAATTTCTATGTCATTTGATGAGATTGCACAATGGGACAAATTTAAAACGAAAGCAAATAGTTTTGATATCAAACAAGTAACCAATATTGCACTACGTAAGCAACTCTCAAGTGTACTCTTTAATGAGAAAGCGACAGAAACTATGAGTGAACTTGCTATGACATCATCAGCTATACAAACTGACATCGATAATGGTGACTATGCAGAAGAAGCAATGGATTGGTTTGCACTTCAAACTAACAAAATCACGCTTCTATCTAAAGCTGAACTAATTGTCTCCAATGCTTTATGGAAGAAGTCCAATATTTATCTTCAAAAACAACTTTTATTACTAGCAATTGCAAGTGCAATTTGGTTATTGAGTTTTATTCTTGCATACCTTGGATACACAACTACACGAGACATTACAAGGAATATTAAAGAGCTTGAAGATGTACTCAATAAAGCCGTTGACGAAATGAAAAACTCTGATCACTACCTCACATCAGACACAGTGGCTATTGAAAATATTGAGCTAGATACCCATGAGGGAACTAAAGAAGCTTATAAATTTCTTGAAACACTCGTCGAAACTGCAAAAGATGACAAGCTCATTGCCCTACAAGCCAATGAAGCCAAATCACTTTTCCTTGCCAATATGTCACATGAAATACGTACACCACTTAATGGTATCGTTGGATTTACAGAAATTTTACGTAGTACCGAGCTTACAGAAGAGCAGGATGAATTCCTCTCTATTATTGATAAGAGTTCGGAAAATCTTCTTAGTATCATCAACAACATTCTTGACCTTTCTAAAATTGAAAGTAATAAAATAGAAATTGAAAACATTGTCTTCGATGCAGCAGAAGAGTTTGAATCTGCAGTTGAAACTTATGCAGTTTCTGCTAATGAGAAGAACATTGATCTTAACTTTTATATGGATCCAACTATCTCTGCAAAACTCAAGGGTGACCCAACTAAAATTAAAGAGATTATTATTAACCTTCTTTCAAATGCCGTCAAATTCACCTCTTATGGTGGAGAAATTAATCTTGAGATAACAAGAATAAAAGACAACAATGGCGAAAATAGTATCAAGTTTGCAGTACAAGACAATGGTATTGGAATGACAAAAGATCAACAATCACGTATTTTTGATGCCTTCTCTCAAGCTGATGTTTCTGTAACAAGAAAATATGGTGGTACAGGACTTGGCTTAACTATTTCAAGTCAATTTGTTGAACTTATGGGAGGTCTGCTAGAACTAGAAAGTGCTAAAGACCAGGGCACATCATTCTTCTTTTCTTTACCGTTAGAAGAAGTTACTTCATCTGAAGTTAATTATGCACATGCCTTTACAGATCTTACCATTGGTAAATATGCGCAAGATATTCCAACTAAACTTGATGGTTATCTTGAAAAGTACTTTAACTACTTTGGTCCAGAAGTTAAACATTTTGAGTCTATTGCAAACCTAAAAGAGCTAGACAACAATGATGTTTGCAAAAACTATTGGATTGACATTGACAAAGCAAAACAAAACATCATTGATGCTATTCAGCACATGGATAAATCTAAGCTGATTGTTCTTGCCAATGTAACAAGCCGAAATAAAATTGAAGAACTAGGGATTGACCAAAGTAATGTAATCTTTAAACCTCTCACACTTACAAAACTCAAGGCAGTCTTAAATGATAGCACAAGCACAACACCGCAACTCTTAGAAGATGCTCTTGATATACAACAAACAAAGTTTGATGCACATATTTTGGTGACAGAAGACAATATCATTAACCAAAAACTTATCAAACGTATTCTTGAAGAACATGGTATTACTGTTGATATAGCAAATAATGGTCTTGAATCTTTTGAAAAACGCCGAGCAGGTAATTATGATTTACTCCTAATGGATATCCAAATGCCAGTTATGGATGGGATTGAAGCAACACATGAAATACTTGATTATGAAGAAGATGAAAATGTACCACATGTTCCCATAGTTGCCTTAACTGCAAATGCATTAAAAGGCGACAGAGAACGTTTCTTAGCCGAAGGGATGGATGAGTATATTACCAAACCAATAGAAACAACTGAATTACTCTATATCCTCAATAAATTCTTATCAGAGAAGCTAACAACATCTATGAAGGCATCTGATAAAAATAATGCCGTTGAGACAGTTAACAAAGTGACACCAGCTACCAAAGAACCTGAAGAATATATAGAGGAAATGGAAGATTCAGAAGTAGCTGTTATTGATGATTTAGTATTCATCGATACTGCTGATGATGTAGTCAATCAAGAAAAGAAAATTCTCATTGCAAAAAAGTTTCTTTTATCTCGTAGAATATTGGCAAAAGTGATAGAGAATCTTGGCTACGAATATGATATATTAGAGGAGTTAGATACATTAGAAAACAAACTTTCCAGCAATGATTATGATATACTCTTTACTGATGCAAAGCTAGTAACAGAACCCATCAGTAATCTCAATGAAAATATAGCTATAATTTCATCATCTGATACTAAAGACCCTCAGGAAATTTCTGTACTAAGAGGTGAACCAATTGCCAGTACCGCAACAAAAGAAGTGATTAAAAACATTATTAAAAAATATAGAGGATAACAGACATGGCACTTAAAGTATTGGTTGTTGATGACGATTTTATCAACAGGAAATTATTACAAACTCTTTTAAAAAAGAATCCTACAGTTTCAGAGATCATCGAAGCTGAAAATGGTTCAGATGCATTGGACAAATTGAAGAAAGAAAGTAACATAAACCTTATCTTACTAGACATCATGATGCCTATCGTTGATGGCATAGAGTTCTTAAAAATATTTAGATCAGATATGTCAAATGCACATATACCTATTATTGTTCTTTCTACAGATGATACAAGAAAAACCGAAGTATTTGACAATGGTGCAAATGACTTCTTGCGTAAGCCAATCAAAGAAGAACAACTCTTTGCAAAAATGACGCAGTGGTCGTAAGATAGTAAGAATACATTTACAAACCCACTATTTGGGTTTGTAACACTACGGTACAAATATTTCTAGCAATACTTCATCTATATCAGATACCCCAATAATTTCTATATTACTTTTTACTTCCATAGGGATTTCATCTAAGTCACGTTCAAAATTTTTCATAGGAATAAGTGCTTTCTTAACACCTGCTTTATAAGCAGCGATAAGTTTTTCTTTCAATCCACCAATAGGTAAAACTTTACCTGTGAGTGTCACTTCACCTGTCATAGCAACCTTATTATCTATTTTATTTCCACTAAGTATAGATGCAATCACAGATACCATAGCAATACCTGCACTTGGTCCATCTTTAGGTGTAGCTCCTGCTGGTACATGAATATGTAAGTCATAACGTTTATACACTTCTGAACTGTCAACAGTGAGACGTTCTTCCCTTTCTTTTACCGAATGAGGTATCACTGAAGGCATAATAGCCAAACGCTTTTCATCTATGAGTATTTTGACTAAAGAATGTGCAATACGTGCTGACTCTTTCATCACATCTCCAAGACTACCTGTGAGTTGTAAACCACCTTTACCTTTGATTTTTACAGCTTCTATCGTCAGCACATCACCGCCAACAGCGGTCCATGCAAGACCAGAAACAATACCTACTTGTGGTTTTTTATCAACAAGAGATATTTCAAATACTCTTTTATCTGTAAATGATTCTAAATTCTTTTTAGTAATAGCAATGACATTTTTGCTTTTATCTTCTAAAAGATGCCTTGCAGACTTCCGCATGAGTCCTGCTATCTTTCGACGTAAGTTACGTACCCCTGCTTCTCTTGTGTATTCATCAATCAATATTTTCAATGCTTTGTCGCTAATGCTAAATTCTCTAGCTTTTAAGGCATGTTTTTTAAGCTCTTGAGGAATCAGGTAACGTTTTGCTATTTCAAACTTCTCTTTAGGTGTATATGAGTTGAGTCCGATAAACTCCATTCTATCACGTAATGGCGCAGGAATGCGTCCTACATCATTGGCAGTTGCAATAAATATGGCTTTACTCAAATCTATGTTGAAATTGAGATAATAATCTCTATATTTACTATTTTGTTCAGGGTCGAGTATCTCTAAAAGTGCTGCTGTTGGGTCACCTCGCATACTGCGTCCTACCTTATCTATCTCATCTAGTACAATTACAGGATCCATACTTTTTGCTTCGATTAGACCTTGCACCAAGCGTCCTGGCATTGCACCCACATACGTACGTCTATGTCCTCTAAGCTCATTGACATCTTCTAGCCCACCCAATGCCATACGCACAAGTGGTCTACCCAATGCTGTGGCAATAGAGTTAGCCAAAGAAGTTTTACCCACACCTGGAGGTCCCGCAAAACAAAGTATCACGCCACCTGTCTCTTTTTGCTTTATCCCACGTAATTCTGCTAACTCACGGACTGAAAAGAACTCTACTATACGTTCTTTTGGTTTTTCTAAAGAATAGTGATCTTTATCTAATTCCGAAGAGACATCATGTACGTTCAAGTTTTTCTTAGTCAATTTCCCAAAAGGAAGTTCAAGCACCCATTCTAAATAACTCTGCAATACATTTGCATCTGCCGAGTCTGGGTGCATACGTGCAAACCTATTGAGTTGCTTATTTATCTCCTTGTAAGCATCTTCTTGCATATGTGGCTTTAAGGCATCTACCTTTTCTCTGAAGCTTGCTATTTCTTCTTCACGCTGTGTGTCCATACCTAATTCTTGTTGTATCTCTTTAAGTTGTTCTTTTAAAAAGTATTCTTTGTTTGTTTGTTCGATTTTCGTATGTACTTTGGAGCGAATTTCACGTTGTACTTTTGCAGATTCTATTTCAGAAGTCACTATGTCAATTAATGCAAGTAAACGTTTTTCAATATTGCTTTGTCTATAAAGTGCATAGGCAATATCTTTATCAAGTTTTAACATTGAGGACACTAGATCTGCAATACGGTTTGGCTCATCATTTTCCTCTATGGTTCGTACAAGATCTGCAGGTATGCCTGTATTTTGAGAAGAAAGTTTTTTTATCTTATCTCTAAGTATCTCCATAAGTGCATCGGCTTTAAGTTTATTAAAGCCATCAAGCTTCACGACGTCAACCAAAGCGCGATTAAATGTCCCTTCTACTTCATTTATTATCTTACCCCTTGTAAGCCCTTGGAAAAGTATTTTTACCCGTCCATCAGGTAATTGTACCTTACGCATAATAGAACCTATAACCCCAACTTCATACATGGCATCAAAGGTTCTTTTACCCTCATTTTCAGGTTTAGAGGATGTTACAAAAAGTAAAGAATTATGTTCCATCGCTTCTGACGCTGCATCAATATCTTTTTGGTTTGTTAAAAAAATAGGACTTATCATAAATGGATAGAGAAAAAGCTCATCCTCTACGACAACAGGGAGTACAGTAGGAAGTGCTTCATAGTCACTAAGTTGCATAAAATGTTCCTTTAAATAGTTAAAAATTATTATTTATATCTTGAGTTATAGTGTAAGTTGCCTAAATTCTCATTTAGGCGAAGGCAAAATCAATCAAAAACGTAACCAATAATACCTTTTGCTGGAGCAGTGATATCTGTCATTTCGACTACAGACCCTATATTTTTATCTCTATAGATCTTCGCTGCTTCTGCTTTACCTGTTCTCTCATAAAGCGCTGCAATGTTTTCATTGAGTAAGTACTGACTCATATGTAGACGAATCAGCATAGTATTAACTAATGGTGCATACAAAGAACCAGGGTATCGAGCAATATACGTTTGTGACTTAGTAATGCTGTCTATAATCAATTTTTGATCTTTATAGACATCTTTGATTCCTAAAAACGACGCTTTTAACTTCATGAAGTCTGTATACTCACGGCTATCAGCCTCCCCATAACGTTTGTTATATTCATCAAGATAATAGTTAGCTAGTAAATATTCTTCTTCATTCATATGCGCATGGGCTAGCATCATGACAGCTGTTGGCATAAGTGGAGAACGCATATGCTCACTTTTTAAAGAAATATAATACGAGTCAGCTTTATCAAGACTTCCTTTAGTGATGCTTGCTGCAATCTTTTTATACCAATAAAGTGCTGGTTTATTAAACTCTGAAACTTCTTCATTATTACTACCACAACCAACAAATACAATCGTCATTATTGTACTGATACCCACAAAAACCATTTTCTTCAAAAAATTCATATTTACCTCAAACATTTTATTATCTTTTATCATAGCTCAAAGTATGTAAAAAGTGAATTAGCTTCTTCCACACTTGCATGCACTTTTAAGTACTTACTATTGCTATGTGCTTCTAGGAAGCAGTTTGTCCTACGATAGAGGCATATCCTGTCTCTTTCTCAATTTTAATCACTAAATCTGCACTTCCATCAATAAATTGAAATGTTAAATTACAGTCTGCTGACATTAAACTACTATAATCAGGTGTGGTTGAGCCACTAAAACCAACATGTGGTCGCCCTAAATGGTCAAAACCTATGTATCTTGCAGCATCTAGACCTCCACCTCCACAATTTGCAAACATATTTGTATTTTGTATACCATATTTATGGGATATAAAAATATTTTCAGAGACACCATTGCTTGTACCAGAAGAACAATCTGAACCAGCTGCAGCCAATAATCTAGCTCCATTAGCCAAATCGACCGCAGCTTCATTTGTGTTAATATTGCCTCCTCCGTCTTTATCTGAACCTATATAATAAAATATATCACTCCCTGTGCATGTTCTTACGCCAAAACGCCAAAATTCTCGTTGCCACCCTGCATCATTTGGATCAGTCACATTATCAGATAGTGCCAAATGTTGCGTGTAACGAATAGCAGATAAGATACTGTCACCTGCTTCTTGTCTTGTGTCTCTTTCCATGCGAGGTAATGCTAAAGAGGCAACAATACCTAACACAACAATCACAAAAACAAGTTCCAACATTGTAAATGCTGTTCTATTTTTCACTAGGAATCCTTTTACCATATTTTTTTAAGATTGTATCATAAATAAGTATAAATTTATATCTTTATCAGATAAGCTATGGTATTCTTAAGTTAAGTTTTACATCAGAAAAGAACGAATCAAGGTATTTATCATGACAAGCATGCGTCACTTATTTAAAATTATCAGCATTTTTATTATCTTTTTTACATCCACTTTTGCATTAACACTGAGTGATGACTTCGAAATCAATGACGGTGGATGGTTAAACACACAAGGGCTTGCTAACCCTGGTGGTGGCATAGCAACTCAAGTACTTGAGTTAACCAAACAACCTCCGGGTGAATGGAATTACAAAATATACGATCTCGGTATAGGATTTGCAAATACTGTGGTCAATGTCCAATTAGACATGTACGGTGTCGGTGGATGGGAAACAACGGATCTTATATGGTTTCATGACTTCAATGCAAATGTCACTACCTTTAACAATTTTCCCAATGCAGATGGGAATACAGACCCCATAAGTCAACATCTTGACTACAATGTCACAACAGATGCAAATGGTCTTCTTATTCTCTATATATACCCAGATCCTAGTAATGCCAAAGAACTGCTCTATATAGACAATATCTCCATAAGTACAAACTCTGATGTGCCTACCATGGCTCCTATCCCAGACAGTACAATGGTTCAATATAGTCCTTATAGCCTAGATATTTCTGGCTATGTTAGTGAACCTGATGGTGATCCTATACTCTACTATAGTTACAGCTGTCCAGGCATAACTGGTTTAAATTTTGATTCACAATCTGGACTGCTTAGTGGTAACCCTACCAATGTTGGTACTTTTACCTGTAGCGCAAGTGCAACAGATAAAGATGGTCAATCAAATGTAGAAACTTTTGTCCTAAATATTACAGCTGGGGCTTCAAACCAACCACCCATTATTGCCACTATACCTCCACTTTCTTTTGTGGTCAACACACCTCTTAGCATCGACCTTTCCAACTATGTCATTGCAACAGATGGAGATGCCATTACAGCATATGCACTGACAGGCACACTTCCTTCTGGCTTAAGTTTTGATACCACCAATGGCATTATCAGTGGGCTTACCACCAGTGAGGGAAATGTCACCTTAGCATTGAGTGCAACCGATAAAGATGGTGATTCAAATGCCTCATCTTTTTTACTCTCCATTGTACCTGCAGAAGTCAATACAAACTATAGGGACTTTGCCTTACGCTACCAACAAACATTTGCAGGTAAGATGTATACCATAGGAAATACCATTCTTGTTGCTCCTAAAGATCAAAATGAAACAATATGTCAAAACGATTCAACTGATGTGTACCTTAAAGGGTACACCGATGGAGATTATCAAAAGACAACGGCTCTGTCTAATGACCAGTATGAACTTTGTGAATATTATGCTGATAAGAATGAACAATTTGCAACAACAAAAGCAACACTTCCATCATCTGCATCTGGCATTAATGCTAAAGTCAAATGGGCAGGTCTTTACTGGCAAGCACTTGTTAAAAATGACTATGCGATTGAGTCTATGAAGATTCAATTCAAACATTCAAGTGCAAACTATGTGACCATTGACTATGCGACCTTAGACTACAACACAGATGCTGCTATCTCAGGCTATACAAACTACTCTGCATTTGCAGATGTAACATCATATTTTGTAGACAACAATCTTACAAGTGGTGACATTTATGTAGGTGACATTCCTGTTGTTGAAGGAAAGATTAAAACTTTAGGTACGTATGGTGCATGGACGCTTGTACTTATCTATGAGGACCCTGCTGAAGCACTACAAAACTTCAGTATCTATGATGGATGGCAAAAGGTCGACAGCATTAACAATGCTGTAAACATTAGCATTAATGGTTTCTTTACCCCTAAAAATGCACCTGACATATCGGCGCAAGTTTCAGTCTTTGCTGCTGAGGGCGACAAACTCATCCCTAACGATGAGCTCAAAGTCAAACCATCTAAGCAAGCAACATTCACAACCTTAACAACCTTCGACTCGAGCATTCAAACTGCTGTCGCATTTCAACGTAAACCAGATCCTAGCAATAACCAAGGAATAGATATACAATCTTTTGAACTGGGTACAGCAGGTCAAAACATTATTTTACCCGAAGAATCCAGTATGGAATTACAATTTACATCTTCACCCAATTTTGATGTCAATGGTAATATCATATCCAATGATACATACTGGCCTTCAATGGTAGCTTTTTCAGCCCAGCTGTACCTACCTCAAGTGTGTTATGACTACACGGTAAGTATGGGAGACCAAGTACGTATTCCTTCTAATGGAAGAGATATTAACAGTAGTACCTATGGTGGATTACCACTAAAAATAGAATTTTTATTACGAAGTGAAGAAGCTGACTTTGTTTATTTTGACACCAAAGCAAATATAAGTTTTACAAACCCCTCTAACACACTGACTTACAACAATGACTATGCAGCCATGTCTCCCGCCAATGCAAATGTATATTTTAAATATAAAGATGGCTACACGGAGATAGAAAACAATGCTTCCAATGGACAACTTGCTTTAGGGAGTAATGTTATCGGAAATGCGGGGAACAATGGTGGTATTTTGACACCAAAACAAACAACATATGCCATACTTGGCTACGATGTAGTGCCTCAAGTCAATGATAAAGGTACTGTATCTACACATTTTGACATTCATTTCGAAGCCAGCATACGATTTGATGCTTACTCGCAGCCCGTCACCTTTGAATTTTCGACCCACACACCTGCAGGAGAAACAAACCATGTGCCACGCTGTCCTACAAACCCCATATACAATCCTATCCCTCTGGGCTTTAATGTCGAACGTGTAGGATCAAGAGCTGGAGAAGACGTAAGCTCTCGTTTTACACTACATACCCAAGTAACAGGAAGACCCTATGCCGTTGACCTTGTAACCTACCAAGGAGGTGTTACCAACGCATCCAATATCCCATTAGATTATAGAGGTGTTCTAGAACTAGAAGTCATTGATGGTAGTGCCTTCCAAAATGACAGTGGTGCGGGCTACGATACTACCTGTCAACGCCCAAATGCCATAGGTACAGGAACACTCATTGCATTTGAGCCACTCGGGGAACAAAATGTTGGTGGAGAGATGGGAAGACATACGGTCCAAATACCTACTGATTTACCAGGCTATATAGATACACAAGCTCTGCAAAATGCAGCGTTTCGCCTTTGGGTTGTCACTGTACCTGACAACAATGGATCCAATAGGGTCATCACCCATCAGTGTACTGACAGAACAAACAGCGATGACTGTTTTGGAAACCTATATAGAGCACAGATAGATGTAAATGCAACAGGTAACTGTGTAAGTGAATGTGCTGCTTCAAACAGTGGATGCTACACTTGCCTCAAAACCTACTATACAACTGCCATTTGCTCTAGAGACAACTTTGCTATACGTCCAGAGTCATTTCTCATTAAAATTTCAGATGACGACGATGACACTGCAGGTGTTACTCCGGCTGAAATTGCAAAAAATTTAGCCATAGAAAATACTGTACGTCTTGCAGCTGGCTATGACTACCGTATCGATATTGACACAACAACCTATGGCAGTAACACGCAAACAACAGGCTATTTCAATAGTCAATTTGTATATGCGGACAACATGAGCACAGTTCCAGATATCTACACTGCTGGTTCTGTAGCCATGTTAGAGTTTAATGATGCAGCAGCTTGTTTTGATAAAAACCAATCTACCATTGCACTTTCTTTTGAAAATGGCGCTGTGCGTGACGACACGCATTTTCGTTTTCCAAATGTTGGACGCTATAAAATGTGGGTCAGTGACAGTAACTGGACCATAGTTGACCATGCTGATTATATATATAAACCTTTCCCGAATGTTCCAGACTGTGATGCAAGTTCAACTAACACAGTCCTAAACACCCTTGCGGGATGTACTTTTTATTCAGTCCACGGTAATAAGCTTAATATAGATGCAAATGTACAACCTTACAGGTTTGGAATGTCAGGCATACAAGTAGTTAAACAACCAAACAATGCAAAAAACTATACCTTTTATAATGACTTTAACAGTACATACTACAATGATTTACTTGCTCAACCTATCAATACATCTGTCTCATACATAGGTTTACTTGTTGCTAAAGATATGCAAGGCAAGAGGGTAAGTAACTACACACAGGGCTGTGCAGCACAAGATGTGGTACTTGATGTAAACATTACAACTACCCCTAACAATACCGATGCACTATCACCTCTACAACAATACCTACAACATACCTCCTCTATAGACACAACATGGAACGCAAAAGCAACAGGGTTAGATGCCAATATTACACTCACAAAAAGTGCATTCCCCGATGCGACCTCTGTAGGTGATGGACAGACGATTGACCCTGGAGAAGCACGCGTACTTTTGCATACGACTTTTACAAAACCTAAAGACATCCCTATAAATCCTATTGTATCTTTATACAATGGGATTGACAGTACATCATTAACCTCCAATAGTAAAGCACACATGGGAGACCATGTACCTGTCGGATCAAATACAAATTCAGATAATCTCATATACTATTTTGCTAAAGTACGTGCGAGTTTAGATTTGTATGACAATGTCACTGCAGCTTCACGGACAACACCTCTATTTGTAGATATCTATTGTTCTTTAGGCGATAGCTTGTGTAATACGACGTACAACCTAAATATACCATCACAAAATGCAGCAGTAAACTGGTACTCTGCTGCAATGTACGATAGCGTAAACGATGGAAATATAACGGCACTTATCCCCACAAAGATTTTTGGACAACCTGTGACACCAAGTGTTAGCCCAAATACCAATGTTGCCTTCATAGATTCTAATGCGAGTCGCTCAGATGTTAATGTCTCTGTCGCTGGTACAGGAAGACCTTCTACTATCGGTGTTAGTATCCAAACGCCACCATGGCTTAGCTACAATCCAGATGACCTTCTCTTTGGATATCCTACCTATCGTGTACGTTTCATTGGGAACTCATCGTGGTCAGGGGTTGGTAACACAGGTAAAGTTGTTGAAACAACTTCAAGTACTTCAGCCACTAAACGAATGAATTGGTAGACATTATGCATAAACCATTAAGACCCGCCATCGCTATGATAGAACTTATCTTTGCTCTTGTCATTATGGGCATTACTATGTTGAGTGCCCCATTACTCATCTCACAAGCGACCAATAGTAGTTTTACCGCATTTCAACAGGAATCTGTAGCGATGTTGGCATCTCATACCAATGCCATGCTAACCTATGCATGGGATGAACAAAATACTGAGTCACAAGTGAATTTTACACTCAATATACTAACAGTTACTGATGGTAACCCCGCCTTAGATGGTGCATCTCGTGTCAACCCTGGTAGCAGACAAGACACACTTAGAGCTGCTACAACACTTATGGGCTTAGATGGCAATTTTACAACCCCTGACACGGTTGATGATGTTGACGATTTTTCTGGCTTAGACCAAAACCTAAGTGCCACAATAGATGCCATAATAAGCGACGGAGAATATATCGACCAAGACATAAACATCACGACACAGGTAAACTATATAGTAGAGAAAAATGTAGACTATACGAACACTAGTATCGTATACGATCTTCCTAAACCTACATCTGTAGCAAGTACCAATATCAAACACATTACTACAACACTAACTTCGATATCGACATCTAATGAGCTTAATAGTAAAAACATCGTGCTACGTGCTTTTATGTGTAACATAGGAGCTGCAAAAATTCTTAGTAGCCAAGATGTCTCAACACTTAGTAATGCCACTGCAGCAGGATTGTATTAATGAAACATAGAAAATTCTATTTTACTCAAAGATATGGCTTTACGATGGTGGAAGCAATATTTGTCATAGTCATCTTAGGTATCGTGGCATCTGTTGGTTCAAGTATCATTGTAAAGGTCTATGAATCGTACATTATGGAAAAGGCGATTCATAATGCCAGTGCAAAGACTGAACTTGCCATCAATCAAATAGCCAATAGACTTGTCTACCGTATAGACCAAAGTATGTTAGCGCGTGATCCAACAACAACAGTCTATACCTATGGAACAACTGTTTACCCTATTAGAGAAGTACCACTGGGTTCTGTCGATACCTATAGAGGCTTAGAATGGATTGGCTATGACAACGATGGATTCTCTGCTTCTTCTTCACCTGCTTGGAGCGGTTTTGTAGACTTAAATGCAAGTAGCTATGGTAGTTTAATTTCAACTGCATCTAATTTTGCCAGTGAAAATACCATACTTAACAACCTAGCAGGAGGAGGTGGAGCAGGCAATCCCGCTATCTACTTCTTAGGCGAATCAGAATATAAAAATGGCTCGTTCTATGATGCTATGTGTATGTACAACAATACAGGGTGTATTTTCCCTGTGACTTTATCAGGTAACACATTAACTATCACAGGAGGGGACATCGCAACTGGGCAAATGATTTATACTGAAATGTATCAACTCGTCGCTTCTGCTTATGCTGTTATTCCTGTAGTCACAACGGCAGTGAATGGTGTCCCCCTTTGGGACTTAAGGTTTTACTATAACTATCAGCCATGGCTAGGTCAAACCTTAGCAAATGCTTCTTCCTCTTTGCTCCTCAAGAATGTAAGTGTTTTTCGTTTTAAACATGAGATAAACAGTGTCAGAATCAAACTTTGCACCCTTGAACAGATAGGAGATACACATATTTCCATCTGTAAAGAAAAGGCGGTTATACGATGACAAAGCATACTTTAAGACCTGCATTTTCCATGATTACTGCTATTTTTATGATTGTACTTATGTCTACTGTTGCTGTATTTATTATGGATCTTTCAGGAAAAATGCTTCAAGCAACAACCACACAATATAGAAAAGAACAAGCCATCCTCTATGCAAAAAGCTATACAGAATTTGCCATTATGTCTTTGACTGCACAAAACTGTATACAAACCATATCAGCAGATGTTGATGGTACGGCGGCTCAAGTTATACAAGGACAAGGCTATAGAGTCTCTGTCGACATCCAATATATAGGTAACGATAATGGCTGTGCCAATACGCTAGGAGGGGCAGTAAATACTTCTTTTTCTCAAGGCAATGTTGTTTTAATTGACACCTATGTACACTACAGGAACCCAAATGATGATGATGCCATCAACAGCATAGCATGGAGTAGTAATAATCCTGGTATTACCTATCATAGAAGAACCCTACAAAAACTTTAAAACTAGCGAACCTCAATCTTCTTTTTTTCAAGAAGAGAGAGCAGTATCCAAAGCAAATAAATAACACCAAACATTTCTAAACTTTCTTCTATTGTATACAATATACTATACATTAAACTGTTTGTACCGTGTAAACTGGACTCATTTGCACCCAATAGTTCAAACCCTACGGCACCAGAGAGAAAAATAAATGCCGACAACATAAATGAGATAAATACTTTCTTCTCCATTTTCCAAAAAAACTTCATATATAACAAGCCAAGGATAAGAACCAAGATACCATAAGAAATGACCCATGGGTAATGTAGGTATCCACTTGCATCTATATAGTTTTCTGTAAAATCACCTAGTTTTTCATGTATTTTTGCACTCTCGTCAAAAGATAGAAATATAAACACAAAACTCAAACCTAACCAATAACGGCTTTTTTTAGCCAATGTCTCTTCTGTACTGATAGACAATAAATAAAAACAAAAAGCACTCATAGCCAAAATCAATGATGAAAAGAGCGTAGGTACATTACGCTCCATGTCTAAATCGAACATTCTAATAAAATCAAACTTATCAGGATCTCCAACAATATAATATATAGTAAGTATCACACTATGAATGACTATTAAAGACAAAGCAACAAAAACGAGAAACCAGATAATCTTCACTTTATTTAATTTAATATCCATAACCTAACCTCCATAATTTAATATGATTATATCTATACCTTGCTTTATAATGTATGTATCAATTTTTATGCATATTAGTTGACTTCTTTTGACATTTTTTATGATATAATCAAATTATCCAAATATTGTTACTATGACGTAATTGGTATACCAACATTTAATTAAATGTTAAAACTTAAAAAAAGGAGAAATAATGAAAAAAGTAAATTCACTTGGTTCATTACTTGGTGCTCTACTGTTAGCATTTGCCGTAACAATGCTTATACCATCTTTCAGTCAGGCGAGTTCTGACGACAAAGGTTCTAAATCTTCAACAGATAAAGGTTCAACTGATTCAAGTACTCAAGGGGATTGTCCCGTAGGTACAGTACCAGTAAAAGGTTCTTCTGACAAAGGTTCAAAAGGTTCTTCTGACAAAGGTTCAAAAGGTTCTTCTGACGAAGGTTCAAAAGGTTCTTCTGACGAAGGTTCAAAAGGTTCTTCTGACGAAGGTTCAAAAGGTTCTTCTGACGAAGGTTCAAAAGGTTCTTCTGACGAAGGTTCAAAAGGTTCTTCTGACAAAGGTTCAAAAGGCTCTTCTGACTCTAGTGTAAAATGTGTTCCTGTAACACCACCTGCACCACCTCCACCACCTGCACCACCAGGTGGCCCTGGCGCTCCTGGCGCTCCTGGCGCTCCTATCGGCGGTGGTGTTGTTATCTAAAACAGCACGCCAATTTTGACTCCTCAACATATGAGGAGTCACCCCCCTCTTATATAACTTTCTCACCCTTATTTTCATTTACCCTTCATTAAGTATCTTAAGTTACAATTAAGCATGGGCATCGAAAGATGTACATATCTTATAACTAAAGGAATTATCATGAAACGTAGTATTACAGGTAGACACTTTGACTTAACAGAAGCTATTAAAAATTATGCCCAATCCGCAGTTGATGTGTTGGACAAATATAACCTAGACATTACCACGGCAAATACAGTCATTACAAAAAGTGAAAAAAAGGGTTTCACCATAGAATTTATAGTCAATTTAAAAGACAAAAACACCATCGTAATCACTCAAAATGATAAAGATGTTTATGCAGCCATAGACCTAGCAATAGAAAGAGTGAAAAAATCACTTAGGCGCCATGCCGATAAAATAAAGGGACATCGTATCATGTCATTTAAAGACATGGGTGTAGAAGCAGAAGCAGTTACAGACTTAGATGCAGAAGATATAGAGATAGTCCCTATGGACTTAGAACTCCACAAGCCAATGGACTTTGATGAAGCAGTAGATGCACTTAAAGATGAGAAAAAAAGACAATTCATTGTCTTTAATGACCAAGAAGGTATTATGAGAGTCATGTATAAAAGAGCCGATGGTAAATTTGGTTTATATTAATGGACGTAGGGGCAGATTCCATATCTGCCCCCTACAATTTCACACGCTCTTTCGCGTAAGCCACAACTTCTTCATCTTCCCCCATATCTAGCCACTTGAACTTTTGACCACTTTGTATTGTGCCATCTAGTATATCGCCAGAGTCTCTAAACTTCAAATCTAACTTTGCGATGTCAAAACCGTTTGTGGTTTGGCAAAACTGTGTGAGTCGTTCTGATGCGTTAAAGTTAGAGTAAAGGTAGCACCAAGACTTTAAGCCATTACGCCCTACACGACCTCTGAGTTGATGTAAAGTTGCTAGTCCTAGGCGTTCTGCACCTACTATGACTATGAGTGTAAGTCGTGGTAGAGAAATGCCTACTTCTACTACAGTTGTAGCCAGTAATATGTCCCCTTTTTCTCTAAACGCTAAAAGTACCTCTTCTTTTTGTTTGTCTTTACCATGTGTGAGATAGACGTTGTCAAACTTACTTTCCCAAAATGCATGACTTTCTTCAAGAGACTGATAAGGTACTTCTGTGCTTTGTTCTACCAATGGATAGATGATGAGAACTTGATGCTTTTGTGCTATCTCTTCTTTGATATGTGTAAGTAAATCAGGAAAGTCTTGTTTTCCTATAGTTTGGGTAAGTACTTCTCTTTCAAATGGCGTGGTGGTGATGAGTGAGACATCAAGTAACTCGGAGTCCATCATGGCTTGCGTTCTGGGTATGGGTGTAGCAGAGAACTGTATGAAGTGGGGTTTTCGTTCACCTGCACTAACAAGGGCTTCTAAAGATGCTCTTTGCTTTGTACCAAAACGGTGTTGTTCATCTACCATAACTAGGCTAGCTTCTGGTAAGTCTTCTTTATACAACAAGGCATGTGTGCCTATGATGAAGTCTGCTTCTAAGTAGTCACCTTTATTTTTACCTTGCATGACCAGAGCAACTTTGACAGACTCAGGCAAATGTTTTGTCGCTTCTTCGTAGAGCTGCAAGGCTAAAAGTGAGGTAGGCGCCATAAGTATGCTTTTATGTGGGAGTGCCATCATCACTGAAGCCAGTATGACCATAGTTTTTCCAGAGCCTACATCTCCAACGACCATACGTTTGGCTGCCTTGTCGTCATATGCTACATCTATCTGTATCTGTGCTATCACTTCTTGTTGTTCTTGAGTCAATGTGAAGGGCAACGTATTCACAAAAGGACTTATATCTCCTGTTAAGGCTTGCAGTGCAGGAAAGTCAGCTCTTTTTCCTCTGAGTTTTTTGAGATGATTGTAAGCTTCTATAAATTTTAGTACTCCTACAAATTCTGTTTTAAAAGACCCATTATCATACACCTCTTCCATAGACTTAGGAAAATGTATATGCATGAGTGCTGCCACTTCTTTAGAGTCTAAACCTTCGTTAAAAAGGTTTTGCTCTGAGACATAGGCTTCTATGAGTGAGCTAATCTCAGACTCTTTTAAAACAGTTTTGTACTTAGGTGTTATCTTACCCACTTGTTTGATGGACTTTGGCTGTGACATCTGCCAATAGCCTTTATACGCTTCTAACTTACCTTGTATAACATGAGAAGAACCTACTTCAAAAAGCTTATGGTGATACGGTGTGACACGAAAAAAAGTAGAAGAGATGCGTCTATTTGACTGCCTAAGCTCAAAGGTCACACGTAACTTACCTGCATACACAGAAGAATCGATGACCTTAGCTTCTAGGGTATTAACCTTGCCCAGTTCAGGTTTTAGGGTGAGAGTCGTGTCATTGTAAGAAGTGGGGATAATGAGTGCCAAGTCAAGGAGTGTATGAATTTTGAGTTTTTTAAAAAGTTGTCTTGCTTCTTCCACGGTGAACTCCCTCTAATTTGTGTGTAAATTATAACGAAGCTTTTTAAAGAATGTAAATAATATGTCAAATTGACATATTATTTGCTTTGATTGTCCTCTTTCTTGGTGACGATAGAAAAAGAGATGTCCGAGAGTTCACTATGTGCTTTAATAAAATCATTCATCTCTTTGAGCGTGACTGATTCTATCTTTGCTAGTTGCTCTTTAGAAAAGTCTAATGGACGTTCATAGTAGTAGTCGTTATAGGCACGTCCAAGACGTTGAGAAAGTGTTTCCATACGTAGTGGTTCGCTTCCTAGTAAAAACTTTTTAGTATCTTCTAGCTCCTTTGCTGTGATACCCTCTTTTACAAAGTCATCTACCACTTTTTGTATAAGCTCTTTTGCTTCATCTTGAGTGGAGAGCTTCGTCTGTAAGTATCCACTCATGTATGATGCAGGTTTTGTACGTCTCAGTGAAGCATACACACCATAGGTAAGCCCACGTTTTACACGTATCTCTTCCATCATACGGCTTCCAAACCCTGCCCCACCTAGTAGGTACTCTGCTATTTTGGCTTTATGTTGGTCTTTTTCTTTGTAAGAGAAGTTAAAGGGAGCTCCAAAAAAGATGTAGGCTTGTTCTGTTTCTTCATCTAGTAGATGAGTCTCTTTTTTGTTTGACACAGATACATGTTTTACCTCTTTAACTGTCACACTTGGCAGTAAAGTCAAGATGTCTTTTAAATACACCTCTGCATCTTTAAGTGCAATGTCTCCACCCACAACAGCGATGACATTGGTGTAGCCCAAATGTGTAGCTAAAAATGTTTTAATATCTTCAAGCGTCATTTTTTCTATACTCTCAACTGTACCATCGTAAGCTCTTGCTAAAGCTGTGTCTTTAAACAACATCTCACGTAAAGCACTAGAAGCAACATGGTTAAAGTCGCTCTCTTTTTGTTTTAGCCATCCGATTTTTTGGTGTTTTATCTGGGCGAGTGCCTCATTTGTATAGTTAGGGTCTTTTAGAAGTTCTACAAGTCGTGCTACTGCATAAGGAAACTCAGACTTCAAAGAAGAGACTTCTATCACAAAACTCTCACGCCCTACACTTGCATGTATGTCTATGGCTTTTGCATCTAGCTTTGTAGCGTAGCCTATGCTACCATCTTTAGCTGTACCTTCATTAAGTAGTTTAGCTGACATGTCGGCTAGTCCGTCTATGGTGTTAGACAAATGCCCTGCATTTCTAAATACCAGTTGAATAGAAACGATAGGCACATAATCCCCACCCTCATATACCACAGGTACTTTTGTGTCGTTCATAGTCATTTCGTTCAGGCTTGCTGCCATTAATAATCCTTGTAGTACTGATAATATAATAAATAGTTTTTTCATCTGCTCTTCCTCATCAATCACGCAATGCGTGCTTTGTTGTGGCGAACGCCCTTGAAAGCGGAGCGATTCGAGAGCCACAACGATTTTTTTGCTTCGTTTTTTTCTAAAAAAAATGCCCTGAGCAAAGTGAAGAAATGCCCTTGGGGTAGAAGAGAGAAACAATGCCTCAATTCAAATCATAAGGTAGTGTATTCAAAAAAGATTAATAACGCTCCAAAATATCATAAGCCGTATTCCGCTTAGCAGGTTTCTCACCCACATCACGAATAAGCTCAATCATCTCTTCTTGATTCATAGAGTTTGCAGCACCTGCAGCCGAAACCACATTTTCTTCCATCATAGTAGACCCAAGGTCATTGGCTCCAAAAAGCAGTGCCATTTGTCCTACATATGAGCCTTGGGTCACCCATGAACTTTGTATATTTGGTACATTGTCTAAAAACAACCGTGCCACGGCTAGGTAGCGTAAATACTGGTTAGGCGTCGTCTTCGTAATGGTAGGCAGTTCACGTTTAAGCTGTGTATGATCACTCTGGTAAGACCACATAATGAACGCTCTAAACCCACCCGTCTCATCTTGAAGCTGTCGTACATAATCCCAATGTTCTACTATCTCACGGATGGTCTCAACTGTGCCGTACATCATCGTAGCTGTGGACTTCACGCCTAGCTTATGTGCTTGACGATGTACTTCAAGCCACTGGTCTTTGTCGTGCTTTTTAGGGGCTATGATGTCGCGTACTCTGTCACTTAGTATCTCAGCTCCAGCTCCAGGTATAGAAGAAAGCCCTTTGTCTCTAAGACGTCGGATGACTTCGCTGATGCTTATCTTAGAACGATTAGCGATGTAGTCTATCTCTATAGATGAGAAACCGTGAATGGTGACTTGTGGATACTTTAGAGAGATATGTTCAACTAAGTCTTCATACCACTCTATCTCAAGTTTCGGATGTACACCACCTTGAAAGAGTATCTGAGTACCCCCGATGGCTAACAGTTCGTCTATCTTTTGGTCTATCTCTTCAAAAGAAAGAATGTAAGCATCTTCTTTTTTCTCATGCGTATAAAAGGCACAAAATTTACAGTCTACCCAACAGATGTTTGTGTAGTTTATGTTTCTGTCTACAACAAAAGTAGTCACACCTTTAGGGTGCATCTCACGCTTACGAGCGAGTGCCATTTTCCCTAAGGTTTTGAGGTCTGCTTTTTCTATAAGCTCTACCGCCTCATCTATGCTCATACGTTTTGTTTTAGGTGCAGTCATATCTTACTTCCCTTCTTCAACTTCTGGTTCTGATTTCGTTTCTTCAGCTACTACTTCTACAGCTTTCTTCTCACCTAAAGCATCTAGCACAGCATTGATGAACTTAGGGGCTTTGTCATCTGCTAGTTTTTTAGCAAGTTCAACTGCTTCGTTAATGATGATAGCCTTATCTGTTTTTGCTACAAGTATCTCGTAAGCACCTAGTCTTAAAATGGCTTTTTCAACTTTACCGATACCATCATAATCCCAGTC
>Ga0256840_1000432_pt1 | contig 43490 bp, 33 predicted proteins | sample 355202metaG_FD_185969 | JGI IMG/M metagenome (GOLD analysis project Ga0256840, IMG submission 185969) | Hydrothermal vent microbial communities from Mid Atlantic Ridge, Atlantic Ocean - 355-202 | ecosystem: Environmental > Aquatic > Marine > Hydrothermal vents | place: Atlantic Ocean: Mid...
ATCCACCCGTTCCCATTCCGAACACGGAAGTTAAGCTCTTTTGCGCCGATGGTACTGCATGGGCAACTATGTGGGAGAGTAGGTCACCGCCGATTTCTTATAGAAAAGGCCCCAATCAGTTTCTCTGATTGGGGCCTTTTTTTTGTCATGATATTCTACAGATATGATCGACTCTCCCCCTTCCTACACTGACAAAACCTTCCGCAAGATAGCCTGTTACCAAGCAGGCATTCTGCTTGAGAAGCAATGTGCTTTTATTTGTTATTTTTTTGTCGCTAATTTATTTCCAGATTAGTATGATTGGAAATAAATCTATTTTTTCCAGTATTTACAAATAAATTTTTCAGTTTACATGCCCTTGGCCAATCCACCACATGGGTTCTAAACCGCATAAAACACTCAGCATACTACTTTTCATTCCAATAGGCGTAGTGTGCTTCTTTGTCATCGCCGCCTTTTTACAAGGTAATACCGGGTTCCGTGTTGACAAAACCCAACAGGGACTGCTTATCTCCCATATCGCCTCCCCTCTCAATCCAGTGAAAAAAGGAGATTTGATTGTTGCTGTTGATGGTGTCAAATACAACCGTGTCCTTGGTTTTTTACTCCTCCCTGCCGACAGACCTGCCCCCCGGACTATCACGATTCTGCATGGCAACGAACGTTTCACTTTTTCAGTAAAGACTACCCCATTCACACTGACTCAACTGTTAAGCACCACCTGGCCCAAATTACTCCTCATCACTTTTTTTCTCACCCTTGCTGCTCTCCCACGCTATCGTGCTCCAGACTCAGTCCAGGCGAGACTGTTTTTTTTGATGCTCTGCGGCTTCTCTTCTTCCATAGCCGCCACCTTGGCATCTTCACTAATGTTGTTGCACCCCGCTTACATATCAAGCAGTCTTCTGTTACTCACACTTTCAAACTGGTTTTCATTTTCAGCATGGTTGCATTTCGCAGCAAGATTCCCTGCAAGTTGTGATATCCTTGGTCAAACAAAATGGCCTCTTTTCCTTATATACCTCTTTTTTCCCGTTCTCATTATCATACTCTCCCTTTTATTCAGTAATGCTGGTCCCGATTTTTGGTGCTGGCTGCAACGACTCAGAAATATTCCTCTTCCAATCAGCATAATTCTTGCTTTTGTAAAACATCTCTGGGATTACCGCAGAACAAATTCTCCCCTTGCTAAAAACCAGATCAAATTACCACTTATTGCCTACTGGCTCACATTTACACCATACTTTTTTCTCTACCTTCTCCCTAATCTATTTACTGATCGGCCACTCATATCCTTTCGAATCGTGGTCTTTGCTTTTTTTATCCTACCACTTGCGTATTATACCAGTCTTGGTCGTTACAGAACTCTTGATGTGGATAAATTGATAGCCAGAACTATCACTTTTGTCCTGTTGATAGCGTTACTAGGACTGATTTACTCAGTTTTCCTCACATTCCTCAAGCGTTTTCTTTTCGGTAATCAAGTCCTCTCCGAAGAATTATTTCTCATCTTCTTCATTGTAATGCTTTTTATATCCAGACCTTTTGCTACCTACCTTGAACGCTGGATTAATAAGATATTTTTCAGATACCGTCCCGTATCCACCACCCTGTTGCATTACTTTAGTGATAAAATTACGTCCACCCTGTTCATTTCAGATATTGTACAGACCATGATTGAAGAATTCCCTGAAAATATCAATGTAAACAAGGTCGCTCTGATGCTGTTACATGAGAAACAATCAAAAATCTACCCAGAACAGCTTCGATTCGGGAGTAGCCCATGGATCAACAGTGATCTTGTCAGCGAGTTTCATGATTTTTCTCCTGTCTGTATACACACCAATTATCCTGCCAGAACTCAACAAATGGAAAAGGAATTATTAGAAATTCGTCAGGCCGGGTTTTCCCTCATTTTCCCTATGAAATCACTAGCCACTGTTTCCGGGCTTCTATTCATAGGATATAGAAACGATGGAAGACGTTTTTCCAAAGAGGATATTCACCTCATTGCCACCCTTGCAAATCAGGGAGCCATAGCCGTTGAGAATGCTACACGATATGAAACCCTCCTTGCCAACAAAGAAGAAATTGAGTTTCTTTTTTCAGAACGGGTACAACAGCAAAAACTTGCCATTCTAGGTGAAATGACCGCCATGATTGCACATGAATTAAAAAATCCACTGGGAGTTATAAACAGCTCAGCACAATATCTTGCAACAGGGAAACAATCAAAAAGTGTTCAGGACGAAGTAATTCAATATATTCTTGATGAGACACAACATCTCAACGAGGCGATAAACAACATCCTGGGACTGGCAAAGCAAAGGCCTCCCCACTTTGAACAGATGGATATTACACAACATCTTTCCGGGTTCATAGAACGCTGGTTGCAAAACAACGATCATAATCCTCTTATTTCAATCGAAGTTCAGATCGAAGAGTACCTTCCACAGTTATATGCAGATCAGCGGCAACTGAACCAGGTTTTTTTTAATCTTATTCGCAACAGTGAAGAAATGATGCCTGAGGGAGGCTATATTCTTTTTCGTGCAACAAGTGATAAAAAGAATATCACCATCTCCATTCTGGACAATGGCCCTGGAATCTGTGAGAATAACGTAGAAAAACTCTTTAATAACTTTTTTACGACAAAGAAAGATGGAGTTGGCTTAGGATTGGTTATCTGCCAACAGATCATTCAAGCCCATAAGGGAAGTATCAGCATTAACAACAGAGAAGAAGGTGGAGCTGTTGTCACCATAGATTTACCCTTAAAACCCCTTAGCAGCATTAATTTTCCAGTGGTCCAAGGAAAAATAGAGAACAAGAGAATAAAGAATGACCGTTAAAATTTTACTTGCTGAAGATGACGAGAGACTGAGACGACTTTTACAGCTCGTTCTTAACGACGCTGGATATGAGGTACAAACAGCTGCTGACGGGGGAAGAGCCATTGAGTATTGGAAAAAATGGCACCCTTCTCTGGTCTTTACCGATCTGATGATGGAACCATTGAACGGACTGCATGTTCTACGATTTGGGCAGGATCATTATCCTGATATACCTTGTATTATTCTTACAGCCTTTGGAACCGTAGAAGCTGCTGTTGATGCAATGAAAAAAGGTGCCTTTGATTTTTTAACAAAACCCATTGACCACACCCAGCTCCTTGAGGTAGTGAAGCAGGCCATTGAAGCAAACCTCCAAACCAAACACCATTACCAGGACCTACTCGGATCGTCCGAAGTGATGCAGGCGCTCCGTAATGATATTAATTCACTTGCATCCACAGACAGTACAGTCCTTATTTTAGGTGAATCCGGCACAGGAAAGGGACTTGTCGCCAAGGAAATCCACAAAGCCTCAAAACGACACAATGGCCCTTTTGTACATCTTAATTGTGCCTCCATACCAGCAGAACTTCTCGAAAGTGAGCTGTTTGGTCATAAGAAGGGATCCTTTACCGGATCGACAGGAAATCATGATGGCGCATTTACAAGAGCTGATGGAGGCATCCTTTTTCTGGACGAAATAGGCGACCTGCTCCTGTCGTTGCAACCGAAACTACTTCACGCAGTTGAAGAAAAAGAGTTTCTCCCCCTGGGTGGGACAAAACCCCAAGCAGTATCCTTAAAGATTCTTTCATCCACCAATCTTGATCTCAAGGAAATGGTCAACAGAAAAGAATTTCGTATGGATCTCTTTTATCGCCTCAATACCATGCAGGTTACCCTCCCTCCTCTCCGGAACAGAGGAAATGATATTATAGAACTTACCAATACATTCCTGACATTTTTTTCTAACGAATTTGATTGTCAGGAATGTACATTGTCAGAGGAAGCTTTTAAGATCATTGAAACATACTCCTGGCCCGGAAATGTCAGAGAACTCCGTAATACTATAGAACGTGCAGTATTGCGATGCCCGGGAAAGGCGATCACAGCCGACTGCATATCTGAGATTTGTTCAACAAACGATCACACCCAACCGGAAAACCCCAAGACAAACCTTGATCTTGTCGCCAAGGAACAAGAGTTTCTCCTCGCTGCACTGAAACTACATAACTGGAACAAAACCAAAGCTGCCAAAGAATTAAAAATAAGCCGCAGTGCCTTACGCTACCGATTGAAAAAATATGGTATAACCAACTCCTGATTGACCCAGCTTACCACTCCCCCCCAGCACAATATCAGCCCCGACAAATCAGTAAAACAAACACAGGATACCCTCACCAACTTTTACAAGTGGCGGTTTAAAACAACCGGTGCAACCGGTTGTTTTGAACCACTTAGCCAATCAAGGTCTCCCTCCCATTTTCCAGTAAAAATTATTTCTATAAAATCAACCAGTTCTACACACCGTATTGTTGGCATATTTATTGATTACCTTTTTTCAAATTAGAACTGTTAAAAGCTCGCAAAAGGCTGAAATAATAGATGGCTAAGTAACAAACTTCATATCCGAGACAAAGCAATATTCTATCTTTTCGGCGTACTAAGGTACTTGATAAGATAAGAAATTTATACCCCAAGGGTACTTCCTACGGGGCGCATTACGAAGGAAATGATAAGTTTTTACGAGTCCATCAAACTTTTTTAAAGGAGGAGTAAATGATGGTGCAGAAAAACAAGATTTCCCTGTTTCTGGGAGTAGCTCTATCAGGACTACTACCGTTGCAATTACATGCTGCTGGGGTGGTGACAGATACGATGATCCAACTCGGTGATGCTGGTACGTCAACCTCTCCTGCCGAGTGGTGGCTTGACCATAACACAGTCAGCCCCGCCACTGACCCCTTTACCATCGGAGGATATGCTAGATCCTACAACCATCTAACCATTGACCAGAATCATTCGTTTACTGCCTCAAATGGTTTGGTTGTCGGTCCTTCATATTCTTTCAGGAATCTTATGGATATCCAGACGGGTGGCAATGTCTCTGTTACTGGAGATGTAAGAGTTGGTACTGGGAGTATCTCCTATTATAGCACCTACAACGGAATCAATATCTCAGGAGAGAACGCCACTCTCTCCATCAGCGGCGTACTTGACATGTACAATGGCTACAATGCAATGAATAATTATCTGACACTGACAGATGGGGGCAAGGCGGTGGTTGAAGATGCTTTTTCTCTCTACTATCACTGGGCATACGGGAACAACTGGCTGGAACTTGGTGGTGGGTCCCTGTTCTTAGCTGGTGATAAAACAAGTGATTTCGCTGAAGGAAATGGCATACTGAGTTCTATCAAGGTGTGGGATGACGACACGAATGCCTTCGAACGCGTATCTTATTACAGCAGCACAACATTATATTCAACGCCATACCTGAACTGGCTGGCAGTTGATTATATAGAAGACGCTGCTCAGGCTGCGGCACTTGGTTATTCGGATGATTTTATCGGCTATACTATTCTTCACGATATTAATCCCGTTCCGGAGCCTGCAACACTACTACTGTTTGGTACGGGATTGGCCGGATTAGTGAGTACCAGGATTCGCCGGAAAAATATGAGACGTTGTAACGAATAAACAGGATCCCTCAAAAAAAAAGGTCCTTGCAGAGAATACCTGCAAGGACCTTTTTTTACGACCCGCCAATTTCATACTGCCAGGGTACCCAGAGGCAGGCATACCATGGAATTTCCCAGAATACTCTCCCAAATCAGCCACTCGTTGATGAAAAAGAGTAACGGCTATTTCAACAGAGCGTTAAGAATATCACATTTCCTGCAGATATCCATTTTCTCCCGAACATCAATGTCTTTAGTACACTCACATTTCGTTCCGCTGATAAACCAGCACATGTCACCACACTGAAACTCCCAGGCAGGGCACTCATTCTTGAATTCGCAGCCCTTTCTCTCCCAACAGGGTTGTGGATGTCTGTCTTTTTTATGTTTTTTCTGGTAAATAAGGAACCAGAGTTGCCGCTCGATGTGTAATGGGATTTTCCTCCATCCCTGTTCGTAACTGTGTATTGCCTTCAATGAAACACCAAGCAATTGCGCAAGCTGTTTCTGGGTCCGGCCCAATTTCTTCCGAATGACTACAAAGGCTTCTTTTTCCAAAATAGTACCTGAGACTTTTTGTTTTTTTGTAACAACTTAATTTAATTATCGAAACGCCAACCACCAAAACATACTCTCGTAACGATACCAGAAAATAATATTTTTTTCAGTAAAGAATTCCATTAAACCACTCCAACCTTAACTATCATTCTCTTTTTTTATTCTTTGCCATCTCTTAAGGAATATAATTATATTTTTTATTGCTTTTACGGTATCCTTTCGTTGAGTTTAAACAATAATTTTTGTATGTATCTCTCAGTACTACCCCCCTGCCAATTCTATCCATTATTATCTAAGGAGTCACCATGGCCCTGCATGTTGTAGATCACCCCCTCATCCGTCACAAAGTAGGACTTCTGCGAGAAAAAGACATATCCACCAAGGACTTCAGAGCACTGGCTTCCGAAATTGCACGACTTCTGGGATATGAAGCCACCAAGGACTTTCCGACTGAATCTAAAACGATCGAAACCTGGGCCGGGCCTGCAGAGGTAGAAAAAATCAAAGGTAAAAAAATCACCTTCGTTCCCATTCTGCGTGCAGGACTCGGTATGATGGATGGCGTTTTTGATCTGATTCCATCCGCTAAAGTATCCATCGTGGGCTTTTATCGGGACGAGGACACCCTGCTCCCAGTTCAATATTACGTAAAACTCGCTAAAAATATCGAGCAGAGAACAGCGCTTATTCTTGATCCCATGCTCGCCACAGGTGGTACATTGAATGCAACCATCACTCTTTTAAAGGAAGCTGGCTGCACCTCCATTAAAGGACTTTTTCTGGTCTCAGCACCTGAAGGTATAAAAAAAGTGCAGGATCTTCACCCGGACGTGGACATCTATACTGCCGCTCTCGATGACAGGTTGAATGAGAACGGATATATCCTTCCCGGCCTGGGCGATGCCGGTGACAAACTCTTTGGCACTAAATAGTTTGTTTCCATTGAAAACCTGGAGGGTGTCACCATCGAACGCTCACGGACTCAGGGAAAACTGCAACCCTGCGGCCTTGTAGGATTTCGCAAATACTCATCACAATAACTCTTAACGATTAAGGAGCTGACTCGCTTATGGACACGCAATCCATTGACAGTGATTATAATTTTCGGTTGAAAGACATCATTCTCGGTGCACAGATGCTTTTCGTTGCCCTTGGGGCCTTGGTTCTTGTACCACTGCTCACCGGACTAAACCCTAACGTTGCACTCTTCACTGCAGGCGCCGGAACGCTGCTCTTTCAAATAGTTACCAAGGGTAAGGTCCCCATCTTCCTCGCCTCCTCTTTTGCCTTTATTGCTCCGATTATTTATGGCGTGCAGACCTGGGGGATAGCCGGGACCATGTGCGGCCTCCTGGCTGCTGGGCTTTTTTATGTTCTGCTCTCTATTCTTATTTATTTTCAGGGTGGTGAAGTTCTCCACACCATCCTACCTCCCATCGTAACCGGTCCTGTTATCATGGTTATAGGGCTCATCCTGGCACCAGTTGCTGTTTTCATGGCAACGGGTATGACAGGTAACGGTTCTTTGGAACTGGTACCCCGAAACACTGCTCTAATAGTCTCCGCAACCTCCCTTGGAGTCACCCTGGCAGTAACTCTCCTTGGAAGGGGCATGTTCAAACTCATCCCCATTCTCTGTGGAATCATTGCCGGGTACCTGATTTCCATTCCATTTGGCCTAGTTGACTTCACCCCTGTTAAAGAAGCATCCTGGTTTGCAATGCCTTCCTTCACATACCCCGAATGGAACCTTGAGGCCATACTCTTTATTGTTCCTGTGGCTATCGCACCAGCTATTGAGCATTTCGGTGACATTCTGGCAATCGGATCCGTTACCAATAAAGATTACATAAAAAACCCCGGTATCCATCGCACCATGCTTGGTGATGGTCTGGCAACAAGTCTTGCAGCACTCTTTGGTGGACCACCAAACACAACCTATTCCGAAGTAACCGGAGCCGTTACTCTTACCAAAACCTTTAATCCTGCCATTATGACCTGGGCCGCCATTGTTGCAATCGCTCTTGCATTTATTGGAAAAGTTGGTGCGATGCTCCAGACTATTCCCTCCCCAGTCATGGGAGGAATTATGCTGCTTCTCTTTGGTGCTATTACTGTTGTCGGCCTTAATACCTTAGTGAGAGCTCAGGATGATCTTACAGAACCACGTAACCTTGTTATTATTTCTCTTATCATGGTACTTGGAATTGGTGGAATGAGTTTTTCCGCTGGTGCGTTCACAGTAAAAGGTATCGGGCTTGCTGGAATTTCAGGAGTTCTACTTAACCTTTTGCTGCCTCGCAAAAAGAAAAAACAATCCTGATCCGATATGACAGACAAAGAAGAAAAATCCCCGGGTACCCTCTATATAGCAGCAACCCCCATAGGGAATCTGGAAGACATCACCCTTCGCTGTTTACGAGTATTGGGTGATGTCGATCTTATTGCGGCAGAAGATACCCGTCACACCCGCAAGCTCCTTACCCACTTTCAGATATCCACCCCCCTTATCAGCTACTACCGTGAGAAAGAAGCTATACGTGCATCCCAACTAATCAAACGTCTTCTTGACAGTGAATCCATTGCCCTAGTTTCCGATGCCGGGACGCCGGGGATTTCCGATCCCGGTGCCGTCCTTGTCGGTCTAGCCCATGCAAACAACATTCGAGTAGTTCCACTATCCGGGCCTTCAGCTGTCACCACAGCTCTTTCTGTCGCCGGGCTGACAAACCCCCATTTTCTCTTTCTTGGCTTTGCTCCTTCCAAAAAATCCCAGCGAAGAACACTCCTCACCTCTCTCATAGACGCCCCTTGGCCGCTGGTATTTTACGAATCCCCGCGACGCATTGAAGGTCTGCTCGCTGACATCATGAATACCATGGGAGACCGCAACGCATTCTGGGCTCGGGAACTGACCAAATCCTATGAGGAACTTAAAAAAGGCTCCATCAGTTCATTTCTTGAACACGCAACCGCTACAACCAACCGTGGCGAATTCGTCCTGGTTGTTGAACCTGGAGAATCCGTGGAGGCCGAAGGTGCAAACCTCTCTGAACTGCTCCTATGGTATCGCGACAACACATCCCTGTCACTCAAAGACGTCAGCCGCAAACTAGCTGGAGATCTAGGACTCTCCAGGTCACAGGTTTACCAGAAGGCCCTTCATGTCTACAAAAAGAAAGCAGAGCCACAAAGCTGACACTATGCCTCCTGCAAACATCTGTTTTTCTATCGACCGTGGCGGTACATTTACTGATGTCTATGGAACTATCCCTGAGCAGGACATCGTCTACACTGAAAAACTCCTGTCATCGGATCCTGCCAATTATCCTGATGCGCCCCGTGAAGGGATCAGGAGGATACTTGAGCGCCACCTGCAGAAACCCCTTCCACCATCATCTCCCCTAAACTCCGCAGGAATAAGGTGGATACGAATGGGTACCACCGTTGCCACCAATGCCCTGCTTGAAAGAAAAGGAGCAGATACTGCCCTTATTATCAGTAAAGGCTTTGCTGATCTTTTAGCCATTGGTGACCAGACTCGACCCAATCTCTTTGATCTCGCAATCAGAAAACCCGAGCAGCTTTACAAGACAGTCCTGGAAGTGAATGAACGTATAAGACCTGTTCAACCTGGTGAAAAGGTTGCCCCTGAAAAAATTATCACCGGCACCAGTGGTGAAGAATTTCTTGTACTTGCACGTCCCGATGAAAAATCAATCCACCATGGGCTTAAAAAGATCTACGCCAGCGGTATACGCAGTGTTGCTATCATCTGTATGCATGCATATGCCGTCTATGATCACGAAGTGCTCATCGGAAAGATTGCCACAGACATCGGCTTTAGCCAAGTATCCATGTCACACCAGACAATGCCCCAGGTTAAAATCGTTGCCAGAGGCGACACCACTCTGGTTGATGCCTACCTCAGCCCTCACATACAGCAATACCTCCTCTCTTTCAAAGCTGGTTTTAAGGACGGCCTACGCAATACCCCGCTGCTCTTCATGCAATCCGATGGAGGCCTCACTGTCGCAGAACGCTTCAAGGGGGCAAATGCCATTCTTTCCGGTCCAGCCGGTGGTGTTGTTGGTTGTGGCACCAGCGCTTACCCGGAGACTGGCAACCGTCCTGTTATAGGTTTTGACATGGGGGGCACCTCCACGGATGTTTCAAGGTTTAACGGAGATTGCGAACTCACCCAGGAAACAGTAATAGCAGGAGTTCGAATTCAGGCACCACAGATGCACATTAAAACTGTAGCTGCTGGTGGAGGCTCGAGATTGTTCTATAGAAACGGTATGCTCCAGGTTGGTCCTCAATCAGCAGGATCTCACCCAGGCCCCATTTGTTACCGGAAAAACGGTCATCTCTCCATCACCGATGCGAACCTCTTTCTCGGCCGGATCCAACCAGATTACTTCCCCCGTATTTTTGGCCCCGATGAAAATCAACCGCTTGATCTCCAGTCAGTACGTACAGCTTTTAAAGAACTCACCAAGCGCATAAACAGTGATTACATCAAACAGGATCTTCCCCCAAAAAGCCCTGAAGAGATCGCCCTCGGCTTTCTTGAGGTTGGTAACGAAACCATGATCCGGCCCATACGCGAAATTTCTGTAATGCGCGGTTATGATATTAAAGAGCATGTCTTTTCCTGTTTTGGTGGTGCTGGTGGACAACACGGTTGTTCCATAGCAGCAAAACTTGGAATGAAGACCGTTTTTATCCACCGCCATGGTGGCCTCCTTTCTGCAATCGGCATATCACAGGCCCAAATCGTCGTAGACCGACAGGAAACAGCAGCAGACATCCTGACGTCTCAGTCTCTGCCCATCCTCCATGCACGTCTCCTGAAACTTGAGAAAAAATCCCTCCTTGAATTCAAACAACAGTGCAGTGACAACCTCACGGTTGAGGTTCACCATTTTCTAAACCTCCGGTTTCAAGGAAGTGACAGTGCCATGATGACCCCCGTGATAAACAGGTCAGATCCAACTGAATCTTTTCTCAGTAAATATCAACAGGAGTTTGGATTTCTTTTGAATGACCGTAATATACTTGTTGATGACATTCGGGTCAGAATTTCAGGAAGCACCCCTTCCGCCCCGAGACAAACCCTGCCTGATCCTGGCGAATCTCCGGCAGTAGGCATGGTGAAATGTTACTTTAAACAGGGGTGGCTGCAGACCCCTGTTTACCTGCTGGAGGAAATTTGCAAGGACAAACAAATCCCCGGGCCTGCTATTATTATCCAGGACGGCTCAACTATCCTGATCGAACCGGATACCCATGCCCATCGGAACAAATATGGCGATATCCTCATTGAACTCAGCCGGGACAGCTCTGAAAGTATCACAACTGCAATGGACCCTATCCAACTATCCATTTTCAGTAATCTTTTTATGTCCATCGGCGAGCAAATGGGAAGGACTCTCCAGAAAACCGCTATCTCAACAAATATCAAGGAGCGACTGGACTTTTCATGTGCTGTTTTTGACAACCGTGGCGATCTGGTCGCCAATGCCCCCCACATCCCTGTTCATCTCGGAGCCATGGGAGAGGCCATAAAGAAACAGATTCAGATTCATGGCAACACTCTTAACCAAGGAGACGTTCTCCTTTCAAACCATCCTGCCGCAGGTGGATCTCACCTTCCGGATCTCACTGTCATAACACCTGTCTGGCACAATAAAAAGATTGTATTCTATGTCGCTAGCCGCGGCCATCACGCTGACATTGGTGGAATTACTCCTGGCTCCATGCCTCCTTTCTCAAAAACACTGGCAGAGGAAGGGGCCGCCATCACCTCCCTTAAGGTGGTCAGCAAGGCCGAATTCCAGGAAGAACTGATCATCGCTGCTCTCACTAACTTTGCCGACCCAACCCACAAACCACCCATTGCCGCTGCACGCCATATTGCTGATAATATCGCCGACATCAAGTCCCAGATAGCTGCCAATAGAAGTGGTATCCGGCTGCTCAACGAGATAATTGTCAAATATGGATTTACGGTGGTTAAGGCCTACATGGGACATATTCAGACAAATGCGGAACAGGCCGTGCGTACAATGCTCATTGAGCTTTGTCGGAAAAGAGGTATACAGGATTCCCTGAAGCTGCACGGCGAAGACTTCCTTGACGATGCCACCGCAATCGAGTTAAGCATCACTATTTCTGCTAAGACAGGTGATGCCCTTTTTGATTTCCGGAAATCAGGGAACCAGCTTCCCGGAAACCTCAACTGTCCTCAAGCTGTGGTCAAATCAGCCATTCTCTATTGTCTCCGTTGTCTGATTGGAGAAGATATACCGTTGAATCAGGGCTGCTTAACTCCTATTACTATCAAGACTGCCAGCAACTCTCTTCTTAATCCAAACCAGGAAGCTGCAGTGGTAGGAGGAAATGTTCTCACCTCACAACGAATCACAGATGTTATTTTCAAGGCATTTACAGCCGCTGCAGATTCACAGGGATGCACCAACAACCTCACCTTTGGAAATGAGAATTTCGGATACTATGAAACCATTGGCGGAGGTGCCGGTGCAGGGCCTGGCTGGCACGGTCAGTCTGGTGTTCATACTCATATGACCAACACCCGTATCACAGATCCTGAAATACTGGAACGCCGTTATCCGGTGCTGCTGAAAACATTTTCTTTTCGAAAAAACTCCGGTGGCAATGGTAAATACCGAGGCGGTGATGGCCTTATTAGAGAAATCCAGGCCCTTGCCCCGTTGCAAGTTTCCATACTTTCCGAGCGACGGACTTACGCACCAAATGGTATTCTGGGGGGGGGAAATGGGAAGAGCGGAAAAAATTACCTGATCCGCAACAACTGCAAAACTGATATCGGTGGAAAAATTTCCATTGCCCTCCAGGACGGAGATGGTATTCGTATAGAAACACCAGGTGGTGGAGGATTTGGCACCACACAGCCCTCCTCTGCCACCTGACACAAGCATCAGTATTTCATCATCCAGTATCCATGACGGCTTCGCAAAAGGATTATTATTAACACAATGAAATATATTATGAATTTACACTCCGGTACGTTAAGAAAATCATTCACTGCCCTTTAGGGTCATGATAACAACAGATCAGGTACTCCTATGAAACCCAGAAGCTGTGTCACTCCCCAAAAACAATTTATTTATGGTATCCACAAACCAGAATACTGCAGCAGGAATCTCCGAGAATCCACTCGAGAACGTTCTCTTGGCCACTTCAGTACCGGAGAAGTATTTACAAATGTAGCAAATTACCCTGAGGAAAATGTACTGGTCAATGATGCTGACTGGATTTTTGAAATCCCCAACCCACTCTCCTTTCGGGGCTCTACCTATATTGACAAAGAGTGGGCTGATGGCAGCGCCTTAACCCCGCAAAAGATCAGTCTTCCCGACCCAAAAGAAATTTCTTTTAATAAACTGCTCAAAGAGGAAAAGATTCCTGCTGAATTCCTCCAATCTCTTCCTGCTCCCCTGCACCTCGCCCTTGCTACAACCTCCACAGATCCTGACGACCTGATGGCATTAGCTGAACTCTCCTGCCGTATTGAAAAGGATGACAAAGGTGTACCCACAGGGCTTACTTACCAGAAAAACTCACAGGGACGTGTCCGTGCTGTCATCTCAAATCACGCGCTTTTTGAAGCTGTAGCAAATAATCCGGTTTTACCTGACTCATACAAGGAAGTTATGGTACTTAGGCCAGGAGCACAGGGAGAAAGCGAAATAGTTGGGGAATTTACAGGTTCTGACAACAAAACCCATTCTTTTGAATATTTACGCAGAAACTCATACATAGCAGGTGGTCATTACGCCGCCAACATGGCAGACGATGCTGTTCGATACTCCATTGCCCAGCTCTCTATGGATGATATGACAGGATTACGGCATCTCTTTTACCAGAGAAGCTTTGTACGCATTGCCGACAAGATCGGGATTTCTGTAAAACAGAACCTGGAACCCTGCAGCGCTGACGCCCTGGAAGAGCTACGCGAAGCGATACTGAACGCACTCAAGCGCGACAACAGCCTGGCTGGTACGACCACCCTTTGGGGTTGGAATTTCGGGTTTGACTACGCCCCCACCAATTACCGCCTCCATGCCTCCCATCAACAGGTTCATCAGCAGTATGCTATGATTCCACGGGAAGTTGCAATACACTCCGGAAGCCTCAACAATTCCGAAGGCAGCATGCCCGCCTTTGGCTGCGGCGACATGGTAGCTGAAGTCATTGAAAATTATTTCCGGGAGCACAACAGTGATTTCTTTGATGATTATCTTGGTTGTATCAGGAATAATATCCGGATGGACGAAAGAAAAGATCTGGAATCCAGCCTGATAATCTGGGAAGACAAAAACAGTATGCTGTTTGTCCCTAAAGCCCAGACCTCACAGTGGGAACTGCAGCTGATGGCACTCCACAATAAGGATGGCGACATCATAGGAAATATCCTAGAGGCCGATACAGCCTCCAGAGCGTCACTTGACAAAGGAATATTTTTGGCCCAGAAGGTTCTTGCCGGACGTGGTGCCAGAATGGTCACATCAATAGAGTATCCCAAACGGATACAAAACGGCAAATCCCCAGCACAGCATCTGATTTACAGTTTTCTGCCACGCCTGCCACAATCTCCAGGGGCCTTCAGCGAAGCGCAACTCCGCTATATCAATGGACACTATCCTGAAGACTTTGCCAGCGTCTGTAGAAAAGAGCTGAAAAAACTCGACATAGATTAGGATTGTTAATGCTCGGTCACGGTATTCTTTCTCTTAAGGACTTTCTGAAGTCCAAGCTGTTCCTGAACATTGATAATCAGCGGCCCGCCAATATTAGCACCAAGCTGTACACTGTTTTTCTCCTCTTCTTTTTTCAAGATGAGGAAAACACCAATATCAAGGGGATTATTGGCCTTGATAATCTGCTGCTCACTATCATCTAAGAAAATATCATAATTCAGATCATAGGCAGTTGGATCAACAAGAGTGAAGGTTACCACAGGCGATTTACATGATTCAAGCCAATATGCGGAAACTTTTCCATCATCCTTGTGAAAAATCTTAAAAGTAGTGTATTCTTCAAATCCGGGAATACCCTTGGGGAATGTGAAGATTTTTTCCGATTGAATAGATGGTTGTTGCGTCACTCTGCTTTGCATACTCATGATCACTCCCTGATTATTGAAATTAAAAAAGTTGCCAATACTTGCTTTATCGGTAACCTAGTGACTTTTTATTAGACTTTTGTTTATTGTTTTTTATTGGAGTTATTATCATGGACACAAATGGATTTTTTGGAAACTGGGGTGGAGCCTATATCCCCGAGGTACTGCACCAGACCTTTCAAGAACTGAAAGAAGAATATGCCAGATGCCGGAAAGACCCGGAGTTCTGGCAAGAGTATCTAACCCTTATGTCAACTTACTCCTGTCGCCCCACACCGCTCACCCACGCAGAAAACCTCAGTCGCCACTTCGGAGGAGCGGATATTTATATCAAGCGTGAAGACCTTAATCATACCGGCGCTCATAAGGCAAATAATGTGATGGGCCAGGGATTACTGGTTAAACGTATGGGAAAAAAACGAGTAATCGCTGAAACTGGAGCTGGACAACATGGAATGGCCACAGCCACCATGGCCGCCAAATTTGGCCTCGACTGTACTATATATATGGGGGAAGAGGATGTTCTAAGACAACGTCCCAACGTATTCTGGATGGAGAAAATGGGTGCCACGGTTGTGCCCGTGACAGATGGTTCTCAAACACTGAAAGATGCAATTAATGAAGCATTCAGAGACTGGGTCACCAATGTTGATGACACCCATTATGTTTTTGGCACTGCCTGTGGTCCTGCCCCATTCCCGGAAATGGTGTCCTGGTTCCAGTCCATCATCGGCATAGAAGCAGCGGAGCAGATCGTAAAATATCATGGTAAAATGCCAAGAAGAGTCTATGCCTGTGTCGGTGGCGGTTCCAATGCCATGGGTGTATTCAAACGATTTCTCGATGAGGATGACGTGGAACTGGTGGGAGTTGAAGCAGGTGGCCACGGTGCCGACAGTGGTGCTCATGCCATCCGACTCTCAAGTCCCGACGCAACACCGGGTGTTGCTCAGGGGTATAAGACCATGTTTCTCCAGGATAATGATGGCCAAATGAAACAGACCCATTCCGTTGCTGCAGGACTTGACTATGTTGGAGTATCTCCCATTCTCAGCGATCTCTGGGAACAGAAAAAGGTGCGTTTTGAATCAGCCACAGATGATGAAGTCATGGCTGCCCTCGATCTCACCATGAAGCTTGAAGGAATCATTCCAGCCCTTGAGTCATCCCACGCCTTTGCAGGTGCATTCAAAGAGGTGGGCAAACTTTCCAAAGAGGATGCCATCATTATTAATCAGTCGGGACGTGGAGACAAAGATATTTTCACCATTGCCCACGCTTTTGAAGATCCATCCTGGAAAAAATTTATCATTGACCGCGGCAAAGAATACAGCTCAAACTAATCGTTACAGGATCATATCATGCAGTTAGAACAACAGTTACAGGAAAAATTAGAAACCAGAGACATCCTCCTCATGACTCATATTGTACTGGGATATCCCTCTTTTGAGGTGAACCGGGAGGTAATCAGACAGATGGTCAATGAAGGAGTTGACTGCATTGAGATGCAGATCCCCTTCTCAGAGCCAATGGCGGATGGCCCGGTGATTTTAAAGGCCAACCAGGACTCACTTGCCGCCGGAACAACGGTTGAGGAATGTTTTAGTTTTGGTGCTGAAATGGTGCAAAAACATACTATACCATTCCTCTTTATGACCTACTACAATATCATTTTCAAATATGGTGAAGAGGCCTTTTTTAAAAGGGCGGCAGAGTGTGGCATCAGGGGTTTTATTGTTCCTGACCTTCCTCCGGAAATGGGCAAGACTTTTCTGGAACTGGCAGACAGATACGACATTGCTCCAATTCTTATTTTCGCCCCTACATCAACAGATGACAGAATGAAACAGCTGTCCGGGTATGGCCGTGGCTTTATTTACTGTGTAGCAAGGAGAGGGGTCACCGGAAAAAAATCAGACTTCGACCATGATTTCGATTCCTATCTTGCCAGGTGCAGAACTGCCACAGAGCTGCCACTGGCTGTGGGTTTTGGTATCCAGAGCAAAGAAGACATTGATGCCCTGAAGGGAAAAGCGGATATGGCAGTTATTGGATCACGCACCATCAAGCTGGTTGCAACGGAAGGAGCAGATGCTGTGGGACCGTTCATTGCAGGCCTGCGCTGACATGGCTGAACACAATGATGTAAAAAGGCCTCCCGGAACAGTTCTCGTAAGCCTTCACATCATTGTGATCAGCAGTGTTTCCTCCAGTTTGGATGGGTGATCCCAAACTTCTTCACCTTGTAATTCAAGGCCCTGGGACTCACCCCAAGTTTCTCCGCAGCATTTTTCTGTACCCAGAGACACTCCTCAAGGGCACTTAAGATAAGTTCTTTTTCATGCCCTGCCAATGAACTGTTACCTTTTGGTGTAGCATTGCTATTCCCTCCATTTATACGTTTTTCAGTGGGAAGAGACAGGTTATAGCTATCAATCAGTTCATCATCCTCCAAAATCACCGCACGTTCAACAGTATTGGCAAGCTGCCTGATATTTCCAGGCCAGCTGTACTGCTGCAGTTGTTCAAGGGCGCTTTCGGTAAATCCCCGCACCTCACTCCCCAGCGAAGCTGAATATTTATTAAGGAAGTACTGGGCAAGGGGTAGCAGGCACTGGCGCCTCTCCCGAAGATCCGGGAGGCGAATGGGAAGGACATTTATCCTGTAATAAAGATCTTCTCTGAATTTTCCAGCCTCAATCTGTTCCGGCAGATCTTTATTTGTTGCCGCAATCACCCGAACGTCAGCATAAATTGTCTTATTTCCCCCTACCCTTTCAAATGATTTCTCTTCTAACACCCGAAGCAATTTTGTCTGCAGACCAAGGCTGATTTCACCAATCTCATCAAGAAAAAGAGTGCCGCCGCTGGCCTGCTCAAATCGCCCTATTCGTAATTTTTCGGCACTGGTAAAAGCTCCCTTCTCATGCCCAAAAAGCTCGGACTCGAGGAGATCCTCGGGGATATTGGCACAGTTTATCTTGATAAATGGTTTCTGCCTTCTTGGACTGTTATAGTGGACGGTACCTGATAGAAAACTCTTTCCGGTACCTGTGGCTCCAGTGATAAGAATTGTTGAATCAGTCCGGGCAAATTTTTCCAGACTCTTAATGACCTGCTTCATGCCGGGGCTATAAGCAATTACATCATCAAAGTGATAGATAATATCCTGTCGATGTCGCAGATATGCGACTTCATTACGCAGTGCCTTATTTTCAAGAGCTTTATTCGTGGCAACTTCATAACGGGTAATCGATGCCGGATGCACCAGATAGTCAAAGGCGCCACTTTTTAACACCTTGACCACCACCTCCGATTTATCTTCGGGACCAATGACAATTACAGGGGTGTGCGGTACACACCTGCAGGCATTCTCAAGTAGTGCTATGTTCGCCCTAGCAGCGAGAAAGAGAAAAATAAGATCATACTCATTTCCCTTTAACTCACTCAGTAAATGATCTTTTCCACCGCAAAAACTGATCCTGGCCCTATCTGCAAGGGCTTGATGAATGGTTTTATGACTTTCTTCTGGAATTGCATACGCCAAGATTGTATACATACTACTCCTTTACCGGAAAACGACTTGTATTTCACATTTGTAACCCATCTACAAAAAATCATATGTGAAATCAATTTTCAATGCAAATAAAAACAGGTTTTTTCAGAAAAATGAATCCGTGAGCGTTCGACGCTGATTCAGTGAAAACAAGAGACTTACAACCAGTGGTATCTACAGGGAATCAATGGAATCAGATATACAATTTATGGAAAGGGCACTGTTACTGGCCCAGAAAGCTGCAATACAAAATGAGATTCCTGTGGGTGCCATCCTGACCCTGAACGGTGCCCTTATCTCCGAAGGACAAAATTCACCAATCAGCAGCTGCGACCCCTGTGCGCACGCCGAAATTATCGCATTACGAAGTGGCGCCACCCAACTTGGTAACTACAGGATGCCAGGAACAACACTCTATGTAACCCTTGAACCCTGTATCATGTGCATGGGTGCAATTATTCATGCACGGGTCAAGAGACTGGTTTTCGGAGCATACGACCCTAAGACAGGGGCGGCAGTATCGTGCTACAATATTGGACAGGACAATCTCCTCAATCACCATCTTGAAATAAGTGGCGGAATCTGTGAAATTCAATCTGCAGCCCTTCTTAAAAACTTTTTCAGAGAGATACGTAGAAAAAGAACCCTCTCATGAAAGGTATTCTTTTTTACAGAAAATAGAGTTTTTGATTGCGAAATTTCCCGTCTCAGGCTAAATAGGCTCCTTATCTTTAAAAAAGATGCTTCAGGAGGGGTGGCCGAGTGGCTTAAGGCGCACGCTTGGAAAGCGTGTGTACGCAAGTACCGTGAGTTCGAATCTCACCCTCTCCGCCAATTTACAAAAACCACCATAACAAATATATGTTATGGTGGTTTTTTTACAAGTCCATCATCTATGACAATTCTTCTTTAACTGCCTTTCCGATCTGATTCAAGCTATACGGTTTACGAATAAGCTGCTTCGCCCCCAGCTCAAGAGCCATCCGCACCTCATCACTTTCTGAAAACCCACTGACAACAATGGCTTTCAAGTCAGGCTGTATACTGATGGCCTGTTCAAAGGTCTTTCTGCCGTTGATACCAGGCTCCATGATCATATCCAGGATCAGCAGGGATACCCGGTTACTTCTCAGGTACTCAAGGGCCTCTTCACCTGAACTTGCAGTAACCACCAGATACCCGAGTGCCGTCAGTATCTGACTTGCAATTTCAAGTTGCTGAACTTCATCATCCACTATGAGCACAGTTTCTCCATTACCCACAAGATCATTAAAATTTTCCTCCTCAATCTGCTTACTCAGATCATCACGGGTGGCTGGAAAATAGAGATTAAAAACTGTTTCCTTATCATCACTTTCCACAGTTATCATACCATTATGATCTTGTACTGTATTCATCACAACGGTCAGGCCAAGTCCGGTTCCACTCTTTCCCATTTTCTTTTTAGTATAAAAAGGCTCAAAAATATGATCAAGATCCTTCTGAGCTATGCCGCCTCCGGTATCAGACACAATTAACTGCACATATTCACCTTTTTTCATGTACTGATTATCATGTCCTGGCATATCTATATAGATATTACAGGTGGATACTGTCACAACACCATCCTCCTTCACTGATTCCATGGCATTGGCCACCAAGTTCATAATGCACTTTCTAATATGAACAGGCGAACAGGAAATATTTAACAGATCGGCGGCAAGTTTCTGCTCACAGATAACTCCCTGATGATCCTGCTCGAGCTTTTCGTATTCAGGGGAGTTAACATAACCTTGAATAAGTGTATTAATATTAGCAGGTTCTCTTACTGCAGCTGCTCCCCTGGCAACCGTGAGCATATCTGCCACCACATCTGCAGCCCGCTTCCCTGATTCCTGAATAAGCTCCAGCGGTCGTCTCATATCGCTGTCTTTGGGAACATTCATAAGCAGCAATTCCGGATAACTGACAATTCCAGACAGAATGTTGTTCAGGTCATGTGCCACCCCTCCTGCCATCACTCCAACAGCCTCCATTTTCAAGGAACGATGCAGTTGCACCTCAAGTTCCTTCTGTTTACTGATATCTGTGAAAAAGGCAAAGCAGTAGGACTGACCATGATACTCAAAATAACTGAGATACAATTCTGCCGGAAAGGTTGTTCCATCTTTACGACGATGTACGGTCTGCTTGGAAATTGATTCCTTTACCGGAGACCAGCCTTCATCACTCAGATCCAGATAAATATCTGCTATGCCGAGGGTGAGCAGTTCTTCTCGAGTGTAGCCAAGAATCTTTGCAGCAGCCTTATTAGCATTTATAATCCTGGTGTCTTCCAGTTTGGCAGAAATCTGGGTCCAGATGATAGGATACGCACAGGAATCCACCGCATACTGAGTCAGCAGGAGTTGTTTTTCTGTTTCCTTTAACAGTTCAGCCTGTCGCGATATCTCCAGGTTCTGTTTCTTGAGTTTTTTATTATACTTCCCAAGGGTAAAAGACCTGAACAGTAACAACAAAACAACAACGGTAAGGACCAGAAGGATTCGCCAGAATCTCGTAAGGTCAAAACTCTTTTCGTAGTTTACGGAAATCCACTTATTCAAGATCTCCTGATGCTGCGATTTTTCAATGGTTTTTATGGCCTTGTTAAAAATTTCCTTTAAAAGAGGCCAGTCGTTACGAGTGGCTACTCCAAGTTCCCAGCGCTCATCAAACTTGCCAACAATTTTCAGTTCATCTGAAAAACCTTTTTGAATACTATCGCTAACAGTCGCCAGGGTACCAATAAATCCATATATTTTCGCCTGTTCCACCATTTTTAAGCCTTCTGAAACAGATGGGACATCAACAATCTGCATCTCGGGATATTTATTACGAAGGATTTCCCCGAAGGCGTAGCCTGTAACAACGCCAAGGCGCTTATCTTGCACTGAGCTGATATCAGCAATAAAACGTTGATCATTTCTGGTTGCAAGAACCAGGGGGATAGAAAGATATGGCTCAGTAAAATCCATATACATCAATCGCTCCGGCGTAGCCATTGCCAATGAAAAGATATCACACTTTCTTGCCTTGGCAACCGCGATACTCTCCGTCCAGTTCTCTGTTTGAACCAACTCTATTGGAATTCCAACTTTTTCTTCCAAAATTGCCATATAATCTGCACTCATCCCAACATGTCTGCCGTTATCTATTTTTTCAAGGGGCATCCAGTCTGGATCCACACACATGGTAATTTTTTTCTTTTCCGTAAGAAATTCTTTTTCCTGAACAGTCAACAGAGACGCAAACTCCGAGCTTGAACTTGCTATATTGCGCCCCCCTTCAGCAATCGGAGTTACTGCAACAAGGGACTCCGCAGAGACCAGCAGCAGTGAGGCGACAAACAACAGCAAAAGACAGGATGGAAAACAAATCGTATTCAGATAAAAACGCATATAAATCCTCGGAAATATGAAGAACAGGTAGGTACTCGTTGCTGGTTATAGTATTAGAAGAAGACAACAGAGTCAAATCCTGCTACGAATATACTCTCATCAATTAATAAAATCGTAAAAAAGGTCAAAACAAGATGGACTTGCAAAATAGCACTTGGATGCTCTGAAATAGTCTTGACGCCTTCTTTCTGTTTGTGTATAAAGGCTTCTTGGTGGCGATATATCGCTGCCAGGCCTCATACAAATTTTCGTTTTGATAGTCGGGTCCTGTACAATTAAGGATCATGAACTCCGCCAGGTCCGGAAGGAAGCAACGGCAATGAACCCCTTGATGTGTTACAGGGTGCCCGGCTATCATCTTTTAATCAACTGACAGTATTGCTCTACTGCAGAATTGTTATTTTGATTCCAGTGTATATTTTCACAAACCTCTAGGTAGGTCTTTTCCATGTCCTATTTGGTTCTTGCCAGAAAATCACGTCCCCAGGATTTTGACCAGGTTGTGGGCCAGACGCCAGTTGTCAAAACCCTGAAAAACAGCATTATACGAAAGAGGATCGCCCACGCCATTCTCTTCTCAGGTGTTCGCGGGGTAGGCAAAACCACCCTTGCCCGGATTATGTCCAAGGCAATCAACTGTGAACAGATAGAAAACGGTAACCCCTGTAACTCTTGCCAATCCTGCATCGAGATAACTGCCGGATCCTCCCTTGACCTCTATGAAATAGATGGTGCTTCCAATCGTGGAATCCAGGAAATCCGTGAGCTCAAAGAAAAGATACGATTCCTCCCAACATCCTCCAAGTACAAAGTTATCATAATAGATGAAGTTCACATGCTCACCACCGAGGCCTTCAATGCCCTGCTCAAAACATTAGAAGAGCCCCCGGACCATGTCTACTTTATGTTTGCGACAACAGAGCTGCATAAAATTCCCATTACAATCCTCTCACGCTGCCAGCGCTATGAACTGAAAAGGGTTTCTGCTGAAGATCTTGCTGCTCATTTCAGGAGATTATCAGAGCAAGAGGGACTGAACATTGATGATGCTGCATTAAACCTGATTGTCAGGGAATCAGAGGGATCTGTCCGTGATGGTTTAAGTCTCCTGGATCAGGTATTCTCCTACGGTGAAAAAGATATATCTGTGGAGGACGTTATTGATGTCCTGGGCCTTGTCTCCCGTGACATCATCCTTTCCATCACCAGAGGGCTCCTTGACAAAGATTCAGGCAAGGCACTCCTTGCCCTGGAAGAAACATTTTCCTTCGGGGTAGATCTGAAACGATTCACCAGCGACCTGCTAAACGCATTTCGCACACTCATTCTCTGCAAAATCAAAGGCTGTCAGGAACTGATCAACATCCCCCCACAAGAGTTCGCTGAGTTCAAGGAACTTGCAGAATTACACAGTCACAGTACTATCCACATGAAGTTAAACATGCTTATGCAGGGGGTTGAAGAGATGCGCTACTCATCCCAGCCAAGGCTTGTGCTTGAAAACTGTTTTTTAAAAATCGTCCAAACTGATGAGGTGATTCCAGTCTCAAAGATACTTGGAAAACTCGATTCACTTATGTCCCAAAGTGATAATCCACCTGAAAATACTGCAGCAACTGTTCAGAAAAAAAAAATTCCTGAGCAACCAGAGAAACTTGAGACAAAATGTTCCCCCGTAACCCCGCGCCCTACCTCACCTACTCCACAAGCTGAGATTGAAGAGCCTCCCCTGCCGGTGGAAAAGCAACCCACGCCCACAGTTCCCACCCCGAATTCCAAATCAGTTCTACGTCCTCACCAGCGTGATGTGCGCAGAGACTGGGCTGGATTTATTGATCATGTAAAAGACCGTAAACTGTGGATGGCCCAGGATCTTCAGCGGGCTGAAAGAGTAAAAGAAAATGAAGGTGAACTGCACCTTCATTTCAGCGATCAGGCAAACTGTACCCTGCTCTGTCAAAAGGATAATGCCAGGCTTCTCACCGAATTTGTTCTTGATTTTTTCCAGAAGGATTTGAAACTTCGTTTTATCACTCCGGACAAGGAGGAAAGCAAAGCAACAGACAGTGAAGACAGCCCCCATAAATTACGACAGAAACTAGCCAATGACCCTCTGGTTCTCATGGCTACAGAAATATTCAACGGCCAGATCGGCGATATCCGGGTTGGTCCCAGAAGTCGATAATAATACTTGCCAACAACCCTGAGCAGTCTTACATATGACTGCAGAACGAAAAGCCCGCAGGTTTCCCTTTTTACATCAACAGTACTCGACAGGATACAAAATGGATATAAACTCTATCATGCAGCAAGCCCAGCAGATGCAGCAGAAAATGGCCACCATCCAGGAAGAACTGAAAACAAAAACTGCCACCGGCACCGCCGGTGGTGGTATGGTCACAGTGACAGCCAATGGAAACAGTGAAATCATCTCCATTGATCTTGAAAAGGAGATGATCACAGTTGATGAAAAAGAAATGCTTCAGGACTTGATTGTCGCAGCCACCAATGATGCCCTGAGAAAAGTTAAGGTCATGAGCAAAGAAGAAATGGCAAAACTCACCGGAGGGATGAACCTGCCCGGCGTCTCGAACCTCTTTTCCTGAACCACACCTTAGATCATATAATCGAGCAGAGCAGCAAGCCCATGTCACCACAAGTCATCCCCGATGCACTGGATCGTCTGATACAGGACCTCACAAAGCTTCCCGGCATAGGAAAGAAGACTGCGTCCCGACTGGCCCTAAACATTCTTAGAAGGCCAGCTACAGAAGCGCGCGAACTGGCGGCAGCACTAAATGATCTTCACAATGCGATCCAACTCTGCTCAAGTTGCTTCACCTTTTCCGAAAGTGACCCCTGCGCTATCTGTGCTGACCTTAAACGTGACTCATCGCTTATTTGTGTTGTGGAACAGCCCGGAGATCTCCTGGCCATAGAAAAGGCAGGGAATTATCTTGGACATTACCACATCCTCCACGGAGTTCTCGCCCCGATGGATGGGATTGGGCCCAATGAGATAAAAATAACAGAACTTGAGGCTAGGCTGAACAGCGGTATCGTCACTGAGGTTTTCATTGCAACAAGTTCAACAGTTCCGGGTGAAGCAACTGCCAATTATCTCATTGATAGACTGCAGAACAGAAATATCCTTGTGAGTCGTCTTGCATGTGGTATTCCCATGGGCATGGATATTAAATATGCTGACAGGCACACTCTTGCACGTGCCATTGAGAGTCGATCACAAACCCGCTAAACATCACAGTATCAGACTCCACCAGCAACCCCGGTACCCAATTTCAGTTAATATCCTCTGAAAATGCTGCATTTCCCACCATTTCCCATAACACCTGCCTAAAACATTCATCATTCTGGAGAGTGCTTTATATCATCCCATTCAGGCTCTAATCGTGCTTATTTTTTCTTGACAGAACCGCCAGATATTGGTAATTGACACTGTTCATGCGTTCTCTTTTGACCCCGAACAGAGAATAGTGTATTAGAACAAGAAGAAAACACAGGCGCGTAACTCAGCGGGAGAGTGTCACCTTGACATGGTGGAAGTCGGCGGTTCGAAACCGCCCGCGCCTACCAGAATGACCTGGCTAAAGTTCTTACGGGCAAACAAGTGCCGTATCAATTTTAGCCTTTGCTTTTATATAGATGCAACTTATGACCGACATCGACATTGCCATAGAAGACGGTGAATCAATCGCTATCGCTGCCGGATCTACCGTGGGCGAGGCACTTTCCGAGCTGCTGTCCAACAAACAGCGCAAGAGAACTGTTGCGGTATCCCTTGACGGTGAGATCCTTGACCTTAGCCGTCAATTAAATAGTGATGCATCACTCTCTCTTATTCAGATCGGATCCGAAGAGAGCCTGGCAATCCTCCGCCACTCCACCGCCCATGTGATGGCAGAGGCAGTTCGCGAGATTTATGGCCCCGATATCAAGGTAGCCATAGGCCCTGCAATTGATGATGGATTCTACTACGATTTCGAACGCAGCGAACCATTCACCCCTGAAGATTTCGAGCAGATTGAAGCTAAAATGACAGAAATTGTCAGGAAAGCTCTGCCCTTCAGCCGCGCTGAAGTTCCAAGTACAGAGGCCATCAAAAGGTTTGAAGCAGAGGGAGAAAAGTACAAGGTGGAACTTATTCAGGATCTGAATACCGATTCTGTCTCCCTTTATCATCAGGGCGGATTCACCGATCTCTGTCGCGGCCCCCACCTGCCAAACACTTCCTGGATAAAGGCCTTCAAACTACAGCGGGTTGCCGGCGCATACTGGCGTGGTGATGAGAAAAATGCCATGCTCCAGCGAATTTACGGAACTGCATTTTTTGACAAAAAAGCCCTTAAGAAGTACCTGAATGCCCTTGAAGAGGCCAAACTGCGCGATCACCGTAAACTTGGCAAAGAGCTGCAGCTCTTCACCATGCAGGATGAGATTGGCCCAGGGCTGATACTCTGGCAGCCCAAAGGAGCTCTCCTCCGTAAGCTCATTGAAGATTACTGGAAGGATGCACATTATCGAAACGATTACGAACTACTCTACACCCCTCATATTGCACGGCAAGATCTCTGGAAAACCTCCGGACATCTCGACTTTTACGGTGAAAATATGTACTCGGGGATGGATATCGACGATGTCCGTTATCAGCTCAAACCGATGAACTGCCCCTTCCATATTGGTATATACAACAGCAATAAACGCAGTTATCGTGAATTCCCTATCCGCTGGTGTGAACTTGGAACTGTTTACAGGTACGAGCGGGCCGGAGCCCTACATGGACTATTACGGGTACGAGGTTTCACTCAGGATGATGCCCATATATTCTGCATGCCGGAGCAGTTGGAAGATGAGATTTTCAACATCCTTGACTTGAATCTTGAGATTCTCAAGACTTTTGGTTTCGATCAGTATGACATTTATCTTTCCACCAGACCTGAGAAATATGTAGGAACGGATGAAAACTGGGATCAATCCACAGAGGCCTTGAAGCTTGCCCTTGAAAAGAAAGATCTTGAATACAAACTTGATCCGGGTGAAGGTGTATTTTATGGCCCTAAAATTGATATCAAAATAAAAGATCAGTTAGGTCGATCCTGGCAGTGCTCCACCATTCAGGTTGATTTCAATCTCCCTGAACGCTTCAAAATGACCTACACCGGAAGTGACAATCAGGAGCATCAGCCAATCATGATTCATCGTGCCCTTATGGGGTCCCTTGAACGCTTCATAGGAGTATTGATTGAACATTACGCCGGAGTGTTCCCACTCTGGTTCGCCCCGACTCAAGCCAGGATTATGAATATCACAGATGATCAGGCTGAGTATTGCGAAGAGGTTTACAGTAAACTGCGTAAAGGCGGAGTCCGTATTGAAAAAGATTTGCGTAATGAAAAATTGAACTATAAGATTAGAGAAGCACAAATGGCAAAAATCCCTTATATGCTTATAATAGGTGACAAAGAAAAGGATAACAACACCGTCACCGTAAGGCTTCGTAATGGAAAAAACATAGCAGATATGGCCGTAGATGATTTCATCAAAAAAGTAGCAGATGAGTGTCTTGAAGGACGCGGTATTTAAGGTTAAGAAACAAAGTAATAATAAATATGTAGCAGGATCCCTTTGAATTCATCGTGTTCAGGGGCGGTCAAAAGAAATTCCTAGCTTAGGAGGTAGTAAGATTAAACGTCGAGGAAGAAGAGCCCCGGTTCAACGTGAAGTAAAAGTAAAAATCAATGAGGCCATTCGCCACCCGCAGATTCGTCTCATTGGTAGTGATAGTTCCCAGCTAGGAATATTCAGTGCTGCAGATGCACTCGAAAAAGCCTACGATGAAGGATTAGATCTCGTAGAAGTTTCTGGCAATGCCAACCCGCCGGTATGCAGGATAATGAACTATGATAAGTTCAGATATGAGCAGGCGAAAAAATTGCAGGAAGCAAAAAAGAAGCAGACTACCGTCGAAACCAAAGAGATCAAGTTCCGACCAAAGACTGAAGAACATGACCTGAATTTCAAGATAAAACATATCAAAAAATTTCTTGGTCAGAAAAATAAAGTTAAACTTACCATGCGTTTCCGTGGGCGAGAAATCGTCTACTGCCAGACTGTTGGCCTGGAGGCCATGAACAAGATTGCAGCAGCCCTTGAAGATGATGCTGTCGTTTTACAGCCTCCCAAAATGGAAGGTCGCCAGATGGTTATGTTTGTCGGTCCCAAGACTTGACAAGAATCATACTGGACAACAATTTTACATTATTTATAAGAATTCCCTGTTACAGGATAAGGAGTAATAACAATGCCTAAAATGAAAACAAAAAGGGGCGCGGCAAAGCGTTTCAGTAAAACCGGTTCTGGAAAGATCAAGCGCTCCAAAGCCTTTACCAGCCATATCCTGACCAAAAAATCAACAAAGAGAAAGCGTAATTTACGTAAATCTGGTTTGGTTGACTCGGCAAATGCCCCAACTATCAGAAAGATACTGCCTTATCTCTAGGCCGCACCTGATACGTTTTCAACCAGCAGATATCTTTGTAAAGCTATATAATACCGGAGGAATTATTCCTCTGATCTCAAAGGAGTATTAAGATGCCACGCGTTACCAGGGGCTTTAAAGCCCGTAGAAGAAGAAACCGAGTCCTGAAACTTGCCAAAGGTTACAGAGGTGGAAAATCTCGCCTTTATCGCACAGCCACAGAAGCTGTCGATAAAGCTTTATGCTACGCATACCGCGACAGACGCACCAAAAAACGTGACTTCCGTCGTCTCTGGATCACTCGCATCAGTGCTGGTGTAAAGATGAACGGAATGAACTATTCCAGATTTATCAGTGGATTGAAAAAAGCCAACATTGATCTGGATCGTAAGGTTCTTGCAAATATGGCCATCCTTGACGCACCAGCTTTCTCCAGAGTTGTGGATCTTGCCAAAGCGGCAAACGCCTAACGCATATATCTTCCTACCTGCCATAGTAACGTGTCTTTCGTCAGGCAGGTAAGGATTGGATATCTTGATTGTGCCGGTTTCGATTCTTATTGGAACCGGCATACTGTTTTAACGAGTACCTACCTTACAGATCGATCATGGAGCAAGAACTAGTCAGTTTACAGACCAAGGCGAAGGAACAGTTAGCCGCTATCGAAAACAGCAGCCAACTCGAAGAATTCAGAATTCAATTTCTTGGCAGAAAAGGTCAGTTTTCCACCATAATGAAAAACCTTGGCCGGGTCCCTAAAGAGGACAAACCTCGCATGGGCCAGATGGCCAATGGTGCCAGGAAAGAGATTGAGGCCCTGTATAGCGAAAAACAGACTGCCCTCGCATCTTGCGGCAAGAGCCCCTCACAAAGTAGTGATGCTATAGATCTGACTTTACCTGGACGCAGGCCTGTTATCGGTAAACTGCATCCTGTCACCCAGATCATGAATGAAGTCTGTTCCATTTTTGAGGGACTTGGCTTTGCAGTAGCTGAAGGTCCTGATGTTGAGCATGACCACTACAATTTTGAGGCCTTGAATATCCCGGCACACCATCCAGCCCGTGATATGCACGACACCTTCTACGTAAGCGATTCAATTCTGCTGCGTACCCACACGTCGCCCATGCAGGCCCGAATAATGGAAACCCAGCAGCCCCCCCTTAGGGTGATCGCTCCAGGGAAGGTCTACCGTTGCGACTCTGACATCACCCACACCCCCATGTTTCATCAGGTTGAAGGATTTCTGGTTGACAAAAACGTATCCTTTGCAGATCTGAAAGGTATTCTTACCATCTTTACCCAGAAGATGTTTGATAAAGACCTTGAGCTGAGATTTCGCCCTAGTTTTTTCCCTTTTACCGAACCCAGCGCAGAGGTGGACATTGCCTGTGTGATTTGTGGCGGAAAAGGTTGTCGTGTCTGTAAACGTACAGGATGGTTAGAAATCCTTGGTGCTGGAATGATTGACCCCGAAGTATTTAAAAAAGTAGGTTATAACCCTGAAGTCTACAGTGGATTTGCCTTTGGTCTTGGAATTGAGCGAATCGCCATGCTCAAATACGGTATCGACGATATTCGGCTCTATTATGAAAACGATCTCCGTTTCCTCTCACAGTTCTAGGTCATCTGCAGAAAGCTACACCATAAGATAGAGATACCCCCATGAAGTTTACCCTCAATTGGTTAAAAGAATACGTTGATACCGGTGATTTAAGTCCGGAAGTACTTTCAGAACACCTGACCATGCTCGGTCTTGAAGTCGATAGTATAGCACCTCTGTTTCCCGAACTGCAGCCCTTTAAAACCGCAAAAGTGATCTCCGTCGAACAGCATCCCAATGCAGACAAACTCAAACTCTGCGAAGTAGTTGTTGGAGATGAAAGTTTTTCTATTGTATGCGGTGCACCCAATGTTCGGAAAGGCCTAGTGACTTCCATTGCCCTTGTTGGCAGTGTCATGCCCGATGGCATGAAAATCAAGGCATCCAAAGTTCGAGGGGTCAAATCCCACGGCATGCTCTGTTCTGAAAGAGAACTTGGTCTCAGCGAATCCCATGAAGGTATCATGGAGCTTGCTCCTGATACTGACCACGGCATCTTTCTCCTTGAGGCGCTTGGAATGGATGATATCCTAATTGAAGTAGATCTCACCCCCAATCGCCCTGACTGCGCTTCAGTCATTGGTATTGCCAGAGAAGTTGCTGGAATTACCCGATCCGATCTCAGACTTCCTGTTAAATCCGCTACCCTTGAACATTCTAATCAGAATTTTTCTGTGGATGTAGAAAACTCTGAAGACAGTCCACGCTATGCTGCCAGACTCATACGAAACATCCAGATTGCACCATCTCCGTGGTGGCTTAGAAAACGGCTCCTTTCTATTGGACTTCGGCCCATAAATAACGTTGTTGACATAACCAACCTGGTAATGATGGAATATGGCCAGCCCCTCCATGCTTTTGATTACGACAAAATAGCAGGAAAAAATATTCTTGTCAGACATCCACAGCAAAGCGAAAAAACCTTCACTACTCTTGATGGAGTAGAACGTAACATTGACCCCAGTATGCTCATGATCTGCGACGCAGATGGGCCCATTGCCATTGCTGGTATTATGGGAGGAATGAACTCCGAGGTAAGCGACAACACAAGTTCCATACTCCTTGAAAGTGCCTGTTTTGATGCCGTTTCTGTACGAAGAACCGCTCGAAAACTGAAACTTTCAACCGAGGCATCCTATCGTTTTGAACGCGGTGTTGATCCTGGTGGCTGTGTTACTGCCATGGAGCGCGCGGTTTCTCTCCTCTGCGAGATCGCCGGTGGTGAAGCTGCTGAAGGTGGCGTTGACTATTATGGTGGCATCAGGCCCCTCAATTCACTGAAACTCAGAATCTCAAAGACATCTGCATTATTGGGTATTAAACTTGATTACGACCAAATAGCAGATGTTCTTCAATCCATCGGAATTCGTTGTAAACCAAAAGATGATGATACCATCTGGGTTAATCCTCCCACCTTCCGTATTGACATTGAGCGGGAAGTTGATCTGATCGAAGAGGTAGCACGGTTAATAGGCTATAATAAAATACCAACCAGCCTGCCAACTGTTAACCTCAGCTACCCCGAACAGGATCCGAAAAGAAAACTACGGACACAGCTTTCAACACTATTGTGCGACCTCGGCTTTTCGGAAGCCATCAACTACAGTTTCGTTACTGACAAACACCATGATATGATGCAGCTTGATGAAGAGGACTCCCGCAGGCCTGTTGTCCGGCTGCTCAACCCTCTCAGCGAAGAGCAATCTGTCATGCGGACCATGCTCCTGCCCGGACTCCTTGAGAATCTCAAAAGAAATATTAACTTCCAGAAAAATAGTGTAAAACTCTTTGAAATTGGAAAGGTTTTCACTCCACAGGCTGACAATGAGCAACCAATTGAGCAAGAGCGGTTATGCTGTATCCTATACGGTCTCCGTGCAGGAGAGGCATCTCTATTGTATAACAACGAAGAAAAAGTTGATATATTCGATGCTAAAGGCATAGGCGAACTTCTCCTGGAAACCTTGCGCTTATCAGCCTGTGGCTCAGAAGATGCCGTGTATTTTCGGACACCTGATGAAAATGAGGCAGAGGCATACACTGATCTCTCACAATGCCTTCTTATGGATTCCGACCAGGGAGTTGTTGGACAGTTGTCCAAGCTCAATCCTGAAATAGCAAAACAGTTTGGTATCAAGCGTGATATCTTTTATGTTGATATTGACATTGAACTGCTCTGCAGCCTTACATCAGCTGTTAAAGATTTCAAATCTCTTCCCGTATTCCCCGCAGTCAAAAGAGACATCGCTCTTCTTGTTCCCGCCTCCGTCAAAGCCGGGGATCTCCTCAACACAGTCCGCAGGAGTAAGGAGAAGTTTATTGAGCATTGTGAAATTTTTGATATCTACCAAGGAAAGCCTTTGAACGACGGAATAAAAAGTGTTGCCATATCTGTCACTTATCGTTCCCCGACAAAGACACTCACAGAGAAAAACGTAAGCAAGTCACATACAAAAATCATAAACACATTGACTTCCAAGTTTAATGGAAGTCTTAGAGAAGGTTAATATGAATAAAGGTAATCTCACCCGTAAAGAACTCGCAGAAGCACTCACCACTCAACTTGGATATTCGCAGTCCACCTGTTCCGAACTTATAGATACATTTCTTGACAGGATGAAAAACAGATTGTTGGAGGGTGAATCTATCAAACTTGTCCACTTTGGTACCTTTAACGTCAGAGACAAACAACCACGTCGTGGCCGTAACCCACGTACTGGTGAAACCATTACCATCAAACCTCGACAGATGATTTCCTTTCGTCCCAGTAAAAAGATGCGGGAACAGGTTAACGAGTAATAATACTTTCACAGGGGGCAAATCGATAACTGAATGAGCGTAGAGATACCCGACAAGCTCTATTTCAAAATCGGTGAGGTCAGTAAACTTGCCTCCGTGGCTCCCCATGTGCTCAGATTCTGGGAAGGAGAATTTAATGAAATCCAACCCAGACGTGCCAATTCCAATCAACGCCTCTACAGACGCGATGATGTAAAGGTAGTTTTACAGATTAAGTCTCTTCTGCATGAACAGGGCTACACAATATCCGGAGCAAAAAAATACCTTTCGGAGCAGAAAGAGGTTCGGGACCCACTACAACCTGTCACAGACACCACTTATCTTGAAACAATCAAAAGAGAGTTGCTTGCTGTGAAGGATATTTTACAAAAAAAGAAGTAAGGGAGGCTTTTCCTGTCGAGCATTTATTGACAGGTTCCCTACTCCGTGGTAAACAGAGTCACATTTCGGAACGTGGCGCAGTCTGGTAGCGCACTTGTCTGGGGGACAAGTGGTCGGAGGTTCAAATCCTCTCGTTCCGACCAGTAATTTCAAGCACTTAAGGTAACACCTCAAGTGCTTTTTTTTTTATTGCCGTGTGAGAAGCTTTTGTGGGACTCTTACAAATATCCATTGCACTACGGACTGAATTCCCTACAGTATGCACACAAATTTCAGTGGTCGAGCGATTTCCATGGCCTAAAATGCTCTGCATCGCTTCCAGCGTGACATTATTATGACCTATCACTGATGCACCGGCATGCCTGGGTACATGAAAACGAAAGTATCCCCCCGCTTTCCCACATAGTGTCCTCATAAGTCTTTTACGATCTCTACAAGGTCCTTTGGCAACAAGACTGACTCATGTACATTCTCACCATCAACGTTCTGCCTTCTCCAGATAATCGGCTATATACAGCCAATCTCAGCCTGGAATGAGGAAAGACATTCAACCGCAGGAAACACACCATGAAGAAGGGATTTGTATCCTTTCTGATCATCCAGGCAGTCATCCTTCATCCCTCCACTGAGAACATTGCAAGCCAGTTATGGGCCTGACAAATAATTTCCGTATTTTCCGGGTAAGTCTTTTCCCGCTTTAGTTCTTTAACCAATTGAATTTTAATTATTCCTGAAAAACAATGATCAAATATATTGGCACAACCAAATATATTCTTGCCTGTCTTGGGATTTATAAAATCATCGAGGCTACAAGTTGTAATCAGCGTTTCTCTTTCCAACCAAAATCAGCGGGATATTTCCCATCATTTTCATCGCTTTAACCCCAGCCACTATTTCTCATAGCAGTTTCTTGCTTTTTCTTTCCTCGTAAAGCCACCTTTTGCGCATTGAAAATTAAACCCAGATCAACTAACGAAAAAAACGGGAAACTTCAGTTAAATTAATATCCTGAAAAAAACTAAGAAATAAACAATCTAATCGGTCCAAGAGAACCTCCTCCCATATCCTCCTGGAAACACGTTGTTTTTTTATTAAACTCGTGCCATTCTGTTCCTCTCGATTACTCACCGTTTCAGCTTTCGCGGTAATTTTGACTTTCAGTGTAAATGTAGGGGAATTGATCGTTCGATGGTTTTACTGCTTTTGGCGTTTTTCATATCTTTCTGAAATCAATGGAAAAGTTCAGTACAGGGGGTGGGCATTACAGGTTGATTTTAATTATTGATTCATTGCATGATTTTTTAAAGAGAAAAATGGACGGTGCTCACTCAGTGAGCACCTGGGTGTGTTAGAGTAAGAGATATGATAGAAAAATAAGACGTTATAAAACTGACCCGACAAGTCGGAAAACTTTTAGATTCGCTGGATAAGGGCCTTATAGGTACTTGTAACATTATGATAAAAATAGCAATTCAGAACTTCTCGGAGTCTCGTACCTCGCTTACCTGTTTTTTATTGCTGCTTTCATGGAGTAAGGTACTGATAGTCCTCTGCTTACAACAATCTTTGAATCATAGTTTTTGCTGTGCTTTTGTGTAACCATTTTTTCTAACCAAAAGAGAGTTATGGAAACTTTAACTGACCTAAAAGCTATACTGCACTCAAAACGGGCAAATATTTTCTATCTTGAAAAATGCCGTGTGATGCAAAAAGGCGGACGCGTTCTGTATCTTACAGAAAAACGAACAGCAAAACAGTACTGGAATATTCCCATTGCCAACACCACAGCGATATTACTTGGTGTTGGTACCTCCATCACCCAGGCAGCAATGCGGATGCTGGCTTCTGCCGGGGTGCTGGTAGGATTCAGTGGCAATGGCGGTACACCACTCATTGCTGCCAATGAAGTTGAATGGTTATCACCTCAAAGCGAATATCGACCAACGGAATATGTTCAAGGGTGGATGTCGTTTTGGTTTGAGGAAGAAAAACGCCTGGCAGTGGCTAAACGGTTTCAGCAGCTACGTATTGAATATTTGCAAAATATTTGGAGCAAAGATCGCGACCTGCACAGTGAAGGCTTTTTTGCAGATGATGTTGATACTAGTAAGGCTCTCACAGGATTTCTAACAAGAATAGAACGTAGTCCAAATGTCACTGATTTACTCTTAACCGAAGCCCAGTTAACGAAAACTCTTTATAAAATAGCTGCTAACCGTACCAAACTAAAAGATTTCGTCCGTAATTTTGATACGGTTGATGATGCTAATGCCTTTCTGAACCATGGAAATTATCTGGCTTACGGCTTGGCGGCTACAACGCTTTGGGTATTGGGTATTCCCCATGGTTTTGCAGTTATGCACGGTAAAACCAGACGGGGGGCGTTAGTTTTTGATGTGGCTGATTTGATTAAAGACACTCTTATTTTACCCTGGGCATTTATCTGTGCCAAAGAAAAAGCGACTGAACAGGAGTTTCGCCAGCAATGTCTGCAGAATTTCACTAAACATAAAGCGCTGGATTTTATGTTTAATGCAGTAAAGCAAATGAGTAGAGAAGGTGCCACGCTATGATGGTCACCTTTGTTGCTCAATGCGAAAAAAAGGCTCTAGCAAAAACCCGTCGTGTCCTCGATGCCTTCGCCAACCGCATCGGCTCCCGCACCTGGCAGACCGTGATTACAAATGAAGGTGTGAAAGCTGTTAAAAAACTCCTGCGTCAAACCGCCACCAAGAACACCGCCGTTTCCTGTCACTGGCTGAGAAGTAGAAGTCGTAGTGAGTTGATGTGGATTGTGGGAAATAGGGGCAAGTTTAATAGCGAGGGGGTGGTGCCGGTGAATTATACTGAGCAGGCTATTATGAATTGTCATTGGGAAAATGACTGGCATTATCTGCCACTTATTAAAACCTTAGTGGCCATGGCAGGTCTTTTCCATGATTGGGCCAAGGCTTCAGAATTTTTTCAAGCTAAACTTCGTGAGGCTAAGAATATTGGTGATCCGCTGCGCCACGAGTGGTTATCTGTTGTTTTTTTGCAGCTCTTTATAAATGGGGAGAGTGACGATGAGCAATGGTTAACTAGGTTGGCAAACGGTGAGATTGACTCGAAACTTTTGCAAACTGAGTTCGCGAATCTGGTCAAGAAAAATAAAAAGCCTTTGGCGAAGTTGCCCAAGGCGGCGTCCTTTATTGCCTGGCTCATAATTTCACATCATCGGTTGCCGGTTCCCCAAACGCTTGATGGCTGTATAGGGGAAAAAGTTACGGATTGCAAAGCACTTTTTAACGGGATAACAAAAAAATGGGGCTATGAAAATAAATTTGCGGACTATGATGAAGACTTGGAGCGTTGCCTTGAATTTCCCGTAGGGTTGCCCTGTGAGTCGGAAAAATGGCTACGTTTTGCAAAGAAAACAGCCAGAAAGCTATTAGGTTGTCTTGATCTGCTGGAAAAATGTCTGGCAGATGGGAGCTGGCGTCTTGTTCTTCACCATTGTCGTTTGTCACTAATGTTGGCCGATCATTATCATTCTTCTCAGCCCAAGGATGTGCAGTGGCTGCAGGAACCAGAAATGTATGCCAATACCGATAGAGCCACAAAAAAGTTAAAACAGCGACTCACGGAACATCTTGTAGGTGTGGCCAGTCAGGCTCAACGCAATGCTCACCTTCTCCCTGCCTTTGAAGGGAAGCACAAAGAGTTACAGCGGGCATTTGATATTAAAATTCTCCAGAAGAAAAGTCCACAAGCCTTTTCTTGGCAAGATAAGGCCGTTCAAAAGATTAAAGATTGGCGAAACAGGCATGACAATAACCTTGATCCTGACCAATATGGATTTTTTGCGGTTAATATGGCCAGCACCGGTAGGGGCAAGACCTTTGCCAATGCCAAGGTCATGCGTGCCTTATCGGTTGATCAAGAGAGTTTGCGTTATATTCTTGCCCTCGGTCTGCGGACTCTTACTTTGCAGACTGGTGACGAGTATCGAGAGCGGATCAATCTCTCCCGAGATGAGGTTGCGGTGTTGATTGGTTCAAAGGCTGTTCTTGATTTGCACCGACAAGACAACTCGGACGATCAGGCCGAAAAGGATGAGTTCTTTGGCTCTGAGTCAGCAGAAAAATTACTGGAGAATGAACTGGTCTTTGCAGGGAATATCCCGGACAAGCAACTGGCAACAGTTTTGCCGGATCTGAAAAGTCGTAAATTTCTCTATGCCCCAGTTTTGAGTTGTACTATCGACCATCTTATGGGGGCAACGGAAACAAAACGAGGAGGGCGTTATATCTTACCCAGTCTTCGTCTCATGTCTTCTGATCTGGTAATTGATGAGATCGATGACTTTGACGGGACAGACCTCATTGCCATTGGTCGGCTGGTTCATTTGGCGGGAATGCTGGGGCGTAAGGTTATGATTTCGTCGGCAACTATTCCCCCTGATTTGGCTGAGGGTTACTTTAATGCCTATCAGGCTGGCTGGCGCATCTTTGCGACAATGCGCACACAAAAAAAGGTGATTGGATGTGCCTGGATTGATGAGTTTTCGACCAAGGTACATGACGTTGATGCTGGCGAAGAAAGTCCGGTAATGGCCTATGGTCAATATCATCAAAAATTTGCAGTTAGCAGGCAGGGAAAATTACAGAAAGAGGTCGTTAAGCGTAAGGCGGTTATTTGGCCCTGTGAGCCGCCCCAGGATACAGATGACGAGGGTTGTCAAAAATATTTTAATTCGGTGATCCTTGACGCTATCCAAACAAAACATAACCTTCACCATAATATAGATGCCAAAACAGGAAAACAGGTGAGTTTTGGCCTGGTTCGGGTCGCTAATATTAAGCCGTGTATTGCTTTGACTCGCTCTCTTTTGGAAACAGAATTGCCCCAAGATATCAGTATTCGTGCCATGGCCTATCATAGTCAGCAACTTCTTATTATGCGCCATGCCCAAGAGGAGCATCTTGATAAGGTCTTAAAAAGAAAAAAGGGCAGTCAAAACTCCTTTGATCAGGAGATCATTCGTCATCATCTAGATAATACCTCAGCCCAGCAGGTGATCTTTGTTCTGGTGGCAACCCCGGTTGAAGAGGTTGGTCGGGATCATGATTTTGACTGGGCTGTTGTTGAGCCTTCTTCCTATCGCTCCTTTATTCAGCTGGCTGGTCGTGTCTTACGACATCACGAGTTGGTTGATGATATTGGTTCAACCAATATTGCCCTTTTGCAGTACAACTTGAAAGGTTTGCTAAGAAAAAAAGAAGTCTTTTGTTACCCAGGTTATGAATCTGAGCAGAATCAGCTGGAAAGCCATGATCTGCGACAATTACTAGCCACTGAAGTCATCGAAGAGCGGCTTGATGCTGGCCCCCGTATTGTCAAAAAGAAAGACAGCTACCCGCAACGTAATTTAGCCGACTTAGAACATGAAGTCATTCACCATTTACTCACCAATTACCAGAAGCAAGGGCCGGAGTCGTTACAAGGTTGGCTTGATGGCTGCTGGTGGCTGACGGCAGTGCCGCAGGTGTTGGTGCAGTTTAGGAAGGGTAGCCTGCAATTGCCAGTGTATTTACTGCCAGAAGATGGAGTGTTCCGATTTGTTGAAAAAGACAGGTTGGGCAAACCTGTTCCCATTGAGGAAATTTACGAAATTAGCCGGGATGAAGAATTATCAGAGCAGGCCCATGAAAGGTTATGGCTTCATCGTGATTACGAAACATTGTTGAAAAAAATACCCAAGCGCAGTCTTGGTTCAGCGGCCCTGATTTATGGTGAAATTACCCTGCCCACTTATGGTGGCGATTGTGCCGGCCCTTTTATTTATTCGAGCCAGCTGGGATTGATGAGGAAATAAGCTACCTGTTCGGTAGTAAACAGAAAAAATACTTTAATACATTTATAAGCTACTTGTGATGAGGTTGGAGAATGTGTGAAGCAAAAGAAACGAGTTGAAAATGATGAATGCACATACTGAGGAGGAAGAGAATGTTAGATCCGGCAATTGAAGGTTTTCTCAATGAGCGCAAGGATGCATGGCTTAAAAAGAAAATTAAGAGCAACATGGCTGATGAGGAAAAACAGGCTTTTGAGGCGCAAAGTGCTACTGAATTTTCTTTGTCCGAGTGGTTACCTAGTGCAGCAAAAAGAGCCTGTCAGTTGTCACTTGTTAGTCATCCAGCAAAATTCAGCAACCCAAGTGCCAAGACCACAGCAATTATTGCCAGTGCTACGCCTGCTGCTGATGGTTTTCTTCGCACCGGAAATGTAAGTGCAGGGTTGGATGTCGTTGGTAATGCGGCAGCTCTGGATGTCTATAAGTTTTTGAGCCTTAAATTGGAAAACGGTGCAACTGTTCTGGAAAACTTGGAACAGCAAACATCGGTGATTAGACAACAGTTCGCTGTTTGTTCGGCTCCCTTTGCTGATATTTGCCAGGGTTTACTCGCTATCAAACAGAATGACGATAATGTTGCCAGGACTTCAGGGAGGGTGAAGCAGGTTTATTTCCCAGTGCAAGATAAAGAGTATCTTCTTTTATCCGTGATGACCCCGTCAACTCTGATGTTCAAAATGAAAGAGCGTATTCAGGAAATGCATTTTTCTGATGAAACAAAAGAAGCAAGGGAGGCGAGGAAAAACCTGAAACATCATGAAAAAGGGTTTGCTGAGATTTTTGGGCTGACCGTTGTCGGTTATGGTGGCACTAAACCGCAGAATATCAGTGTTCTCAATAGTCTAAATGGTGGCGCTGCTTATCTTTTGCCATCATCACCACCACAACTTGAGAGTCGTAATTTTCAGCCCCCTCGCTTTGATTTTTTCAAAAATTCCCTCTGGCTAAATAAGTTCAAAGATGATTTTCAGCAACTTCATAACCTCTTAGCCAAGAATGACAATAATGTTCATATACGCAAAAAACGAGACTGGCATATTCGCTCAATTATATTTCAGGTTGCCGATCGTATGTGGACTGTTCGCAGCCTTCCCCCCGGTTGGTCAGAGTCCTACAATTATCAACACTTACCCGTGTACCAGAAAATGTGGCTAGATCAGTTGTACCGTGATGATCGGGAAAAAGATGACCGCTGGTTTGGGGAGGTGCAAAAGGAGTTAGCCCTCTGGTTTGTTCGGTCGTATCGGGAAATACTGGGTCGGTCTGTAGCTCTACCACTCGCTGACGATGAATTGCCCCATATCAGAAAAATAATTGTTGAATGCGAGGAGGCCTTACGATGAAATTACTACTTATTCCCCGCCTTAAAATTCAAAATGCCAACGCCTTGTCAAGCCCTTACACCATAGGTTTTCCAGCCATGACGGCCTGGCTTGGCGCTGTTCATGCTCTAGAGAGAAAATTGGAAGGCAGCGATTACGAAGATGTCCGTTTTAAGAGCGTTGCTGTTGTCTGCCATACCATGAATCTACAAACTATCCGTGGCGATGGTGATTATGTCCATTCAATTATTGGTACGGGTAATCCTCTTGTGCCTAAAACAGCAAAAGGTAATCCGCAAAATGCTGTCAGGCCGCCATTTGTTGAAGAGGCTCGTTGTCATCTCACTGTTTCTTTGGTGGTTGAGTATGACGGCTTGGGGTTCGTTGATTTTGATGAGTTTACTGAAACCCTTAATGACCTGATTATCAGCCGAATGAAGTTTGCCGGTGGTGATATTCTGTCCTGCCAACCTGTTGAGTTGCATACAGTTGAGGGCCGGGAGGAGCGAAGACCGTTTCTACGCCGACTTATGCCGGGTTACTGCCTTGTTGAACGGCGGGATCTTATGCAGCAGGCTATGCAGGATGGGAAGGACAGTCTTGATGCCTTGCTTGACTATCTTGCGGTACACCATTCGTCAACAGTGGATGAGCAAGGCAAGGTGGTCTGGACAAGTAAGCGCAAGGAAAAAGGCTGGCTTGTTCCCATTGCCACCGGTTTTCATGGCATTAGCGAGCTTGGCCAGGCCATAAATCAACGAGACCCCAAAACGCCTCATCGGTTTGCGGAATCTCTGGTGACATTGGGGGAATTTATTATGCCCTATCGTATTGAGCAACTCGATAACATGCTTTGGCAATATCAAACGGATCTGGAAAAGAATGTATATCTTTGTCAGCAAAAACAAGCAATCCAACAGGATTCATAACCAAGTAGCTATTCACTCAGTAATTAATGATGCCTATTCACAGGTTGTGAATAAAAAATAAGTTCAATGCAATTTAAGGAGAATTATCATGGCAAAAAAAGAAAATATCGCTTCCGTACTGGCCTTTGAAAAGAAACTTGTTCCCTCTGATGGCTTTATGTATGGCACGACTTGGGCTGATCAAGCCAAGGCAACACCGCTAACGCTCCAGGAAAAGTCTGTGCGTGGTACTTATTCAAACCGTTTGAAAGCCGCAATTCAAAAAGATCCATTAAAACTGAATGCTAAGGTCGAAAAGCCAAACTTGCAGCGGGTTGACAGCTGTGGCTTGGCTATGGATCAGGACACCTTAAAACTTTCATTTACCCTGAAGGTATTGAGTGGTGTTCAGCAACCTTCTGCTTGTAATAATCAGGCGTTTAACGAGAGTTACACCAAGGCGGTAGAACAATATATTGCTGAAGAAAATTTTACAGAACTTGCCACAAGATATGCCGAGAACATAGCGAATGGCCGTTTTCTGTGGCGTAATCGGGTTGGTGCGGAGAAAATTGAAGTTCAAGTGAAAATGCTCAATGGTGATTCTGGTAAGGAATGGGTCTTTGATGCCGGCACTATGAGTACCAGAGGGTTTTCGCCATCTGTTGAGGTTAAGGAACTTGGTACAGAGATTGCCAAGGCGTTATCCGGTGAAACGGATTTCCTGCTTCTTGATATTGCCGCCTTTGCCTTGATTGGTAAGGCTCAGGATGTTTACCCCAGTGAGGAACTGGTACTTGATAAGGGCAATAGCAAAAGTAAGAAGAGTAAAATTCTTTATGCCATCAATGGCGTTGCCGGAATGCACTCGCAAAAGATAGGTAATGCTTTGCGCACTATTGATACCTGGTATCCCGATTTTAACGATGTTACAACTGGGCCGATTGCCATAGAACCATACGGCGCAATCACAAATCTTGGCAAGGCATTTCGTAATCCTAAGGCAAAGGCCGATTTTTTCACGTTGTTCGATGATTTTGCCAGGGGTGAAGAACTGGCAAATAAAAATGACGAACATTATGTTATGGCCGTTTTGGTGCGTGGCGGTGTCTTTGGTGAAAGTGATAAGTAGGGGGCAAAAATTATGAAACATTATATTGAATTAACCCTTTTGCCAAACTCTGAAATTCCCATCTATTTTATCTGGGAAAAACTCTACCAGCAACTGCATCTTGCCCTGGTCGAGGTGCAGGATGATAACGGTCAAGTGGCCATTGGGGTGTCTTTCCCCGGCTATGATGGTAAAGGGTATCAGCTCGGTTGTAAGTTGCGTTTGTTTGCCAAGACAAAGCAAGAACTTAAGCAGCTTAACCTTGGTAAATGGCTTGCCCGATTGACTGATTATGTCCATATCACCAGCATAAAAGATGTTCCAGATGGTTGTGGTTTTGGTCTGTTTAAAAGGGTGCAGCCAAAGAGCAGCACTGCCCGCCTTGCAAGACGCAAGGCCAAACGGGAAGGGATAAGTGTTGAACAGGCCATGGCAAAACTAGCTGGTCATAAGGAGCAAACGAGTAAGCTGCCCTTTGTGCATATCAGAAGCCTTAATTCTGATAAACGCTATCGTCTTATGATTTGCTACAGTGCCACTTATCAGAGTAATGCAGGGACATTCAGCACCTATGGCCTTAGCCCTACCAGCACGGTTCCTGTTTTTTAAGAGGAAGTTATTTTATTGGAACTCAAGTTTCTGACTTGATCTATTCTACTGTTAAAAGGTTATTATCTGGCAATAATCTCCGACTCGTTTGAAGGAAATCAATTGCAGTACTCATGACTGAATCAACAATAGCAAGTGCTACATC
>Ga0256840_1000433_pt1 | contig 43481 bp, 38 predicted proteins | sample 355202metaG_FD_185969 | JGI IMG/M metagenome (GOLD analysis project Ga0256840, IMG submission 185969) | Hydrothermal vent microbial communities from Mid Atlantic Ridge, Atlantic Ocean - 355-202 | ecosystem: Environmental > Aquatic > Marine > Hydrothermal vents | place: Atlantic Ocean: Mid...
TTAACCTGTTGTTGGTTTATAGATTTTCCAGACATATAAATCCCTTTTGATTTAATACATCTGAAGTTTACTAAAAACCGGCCAAGCTAGTTGTCGCCAGGCGGTCAAGTTAATTGTCGTCTAATAGTGAAGTAAAAGTTATGAGTATTGGAGATTCAAAATTAGAAGTCTTATTCGATCAATTCAAATTCTCGGATAGTCTCCTAAATCAAGCTTATTATCGAAACCTGTCTGCCATATTCTTTAATATTCCGATGTGTATTACGCCGATAACTAAAGAAATCATCAGCTAATATATATGTATCAAGACCTATATTTTCACCTTGAATTTTACTACGCTGACATTGCTCCATAAGGTAGGCTGGTAGATCAAAATAAAACTTACCCTCAAGCTCTTTTAAAAACTGATTGGCTATTGAACCACCAATATGATTTAACTGTTTGATAAAGTCTTCACGAACTTCATAAGAATCTTGATGAATTGTTGGTCCAATACATGCCTGTATATTTTTTCTTGTTGCTCCCAGTGCACACATTTTCTCAACAACCTCTTCGACTATACCAGTCACTGCCCCTTTCCAACCTGCATGAGCTGCACCTATCACACCTGCTTTTTCATCTGCAAATAAAACAGGCGCACAATCTGCACCTAAAACACTCAATGATATTCCACTTTGATTGGTGACCATGCCATCACCACTGCAAAAATCATCTTTAGTATTTTTAGTGATAGTATAAACTTTAGTGCTATGAATCTGATTCAAGCCAAATAAAACTGATTCTTCAAGCCCAAGTTCACACAATGCACGCCAACGGTTTTCAATAACATTATCAAGCTCATCTTCAGAGTTAGGAGCGCAGTTGAGTGATTGATAAACCCCCGTTGATACACCACCATTTTTGCTAAAAAAACCATGTTTTATGCCATTAAGCTTTGCTAATGTTTTACTCTCTTTATAAATTTTACTCATATTTAATTTTTCTTTTTTGAATAGTTATCACATTCCATGTGGAAACGTATTTGTAAACGCTCTGCCTCATGGATTCAGCTTATAAGTTACCGAAGCCCATAAACTTTCCCAGACTGCACCAGTCTCTTTTCTTACTTTTCCTGATGGCTCAACCATTTGCACAGCATTGATTAAAAACTCACCTCCATTGGCTTGAGGAATATTTACAACACCATTTTCATCCGTACTTAGAGATGTTTTAATAAGCTGATTATCAAGCTTATTAAACACACCAACATGGGTAAATTTAAGTGGCTTTCCTTCCCAGAGTAAGCGTGCTTTTATCACACCATCCTTTTTGTAGGGGGTTGTATAAGGGTTTGTTTCTATAAGCCATTCTAGCCGCATTCCTAATATTTTGTCCTTACCAGCACCCGCCCCCACTTTAACTAAAGCTTTGGGAAAACGCTGATAAGCCTCGGTAAAACCTTTGTCTGGCAAGCCTCTTTTTTTATGTTTGATCAATACCCAATCTAGTTCTTTGCTTTTAATAAAACTTTCAAACTTTGCCCAAGTTTCATAACTTATATCTGAAACTGTCGTAACAGCAGAAAGAATAGTTAAACCCTCTTTTTTAGCCTGTACATGAATAGCAGGTATATCGCCGATACGAGATTTTATGGGATGAGTTTCATTATTAACAGTTATGTCGATTTTTTCATAACTACTATCAAGATAGGAATACTCATTGCCTTTAAAGTTTTGCCCCACCTTTTCATGGGCAAAAATCATTGCATCTTTTTCTATTTGATATTTTACTGGCTCAATCCACATCTCATGCGCATTGGCGTTACATGAAAAGAGTTGCAATAAAATAACTAATACTAAAAAAAAGCTTTCTGTATTTTTTACTAACACGTTATGCTTAAACATTTTTCCCCAACTACCTTTAATTCATCAATCTAATATAATATGCAAGTTCGTTCCTCCTTTCTACAGCTGACCCTGTTTTTATTTTTTCTACCCCTACAACTAATATTCAGCAATTCTGTTTCAGCACATGAAATACGCCCTGCAATAGTTAATATAGATATTAATCAACAGACACAACCCAATACTTTTAAAATATCCATAAAATTAAATCTTGAAGCATTAATTTCAGAAATAAAAGATGGAAACGAGAGTGACGATTCTGAAAATGCTTCGCTTTATAACCATTTACGAGAGATGCCTAAAGAAAATCTAGCACTCAAATTTCTAGACTTTGAAGATTTCTTCCTCAAAAATATGCAACTGACATTTGACAATAAAGCATATCCATTGACTGTCACCAGTGTTGATATACCAGCCGTTGGTGATCTCGACCTAGCGCGTGATTCTTATCTTTATCTTGAAGGAGAAATACCCAAAAATAGCCAAAGACTAAGCTGGAAGTGGGATGAAAGTTTTGGCAATGCCGCTTTACGAGTCAATTCTACTGACAATCCTGAGCTATATTCCAGCTATTTACTCAAAGGACAGGCAAGTGAAGCCATCCAAATCAATCAAAAAAATCAGCTTGATGGAAAAAGTTCTAAAAAAGGGGGGGGATGGGTATCAGCACAAATAGAAGTATTTAAAAATTATCTACAAGTTGGTTTTGTTCATATCGTACCCAAAGGTCTTGACCATATTTTATTTGTTGTTGGTTTATTTCTGCTCAGTGCTAATTTACGACCATTATTAATTCAGATTACAACTTTCACATTAGCACACAGCGTCACACTAGCATTAGGGATTTATGGCGTTATCAGAATCCCCTCCTCCATTGTTGAACCCCTGATTGCAGCATCCATTATGTATGTAGCCATTGAGAATATATACTCCAATAAACTTAGCCGTTGGCGACCATTATTGATTTTCTTATTTGGCTTATTACATGGTCTAGGCTTTGCCAGTGTATTAACCGAAATTGGGCTTTCACCCAACTATTTTGCCACAGGATTAATCGCCTTCAATGTGGGCGTAGAATTTGGGCAGCTATCCGTTATTGCCGCCTGTTTTCTTGCTGTTGGTCTCTGGTTTAGAAATAAACCGTGGTATCGACAACGAATTACCATACCTGCATCAATCCTAATCGCATCAATCGCTTGCTACTGGTTTATTGAACGCATAGGCTGGATATAGGAGTTAGTTCATCCTATTAGCGCATAATTAATTTTACTCTGTTCCCAATGATTCTATGAAAATTAATTTACCACTGAATCCGAGAGGCTACTACAGTACAGAACACAAGATATTGATCATCACTGGTTTAAAAAATCCCGCTTAACTTACGGGTGCAGCTAATTTTTTTAAATTCAATTATAAACCAATATCTTATGCCACACTATCCGCATTGACCTCACGGATTCAGGTTACCATAAGGAAACCCTGATCAAGTCCAATTATTTTTAGCTTGCTAAAGTCTAATCGACTTAATCAGGTTTTCCATAAAAAAACTGGAAATCTTCTGACTATATTCTTTTACATCCTATTTATTTCTAGATGCACGAAAAAGCAAGATGACCTAAATAAGCTTTTACTATATACCTATTCTTTATATTTTGAAGTTTTTTAAAATACTGTTCTATACTTCAAAATATAATTAACAAATAGATTTTAAAATGAAAAGTTTACTCAGCAATCTTTGGTATCGTGATATTAACGAGAATCCACTCTATGTTAATGAAACAGCAGTTCGGATCAGAGCTGGAATGCTACTACTTATCCCTTTATTTCTAGGTTTAACACTTTATGATGTTGTTTATACATCAAACTATATTGTTGATACAAATACACTCGTAGATACCTACGAAACTAATATGGATGACCATATAATCTACACAGCAGAAGTGACTCACCGAGTGTATGAGTATTCATTACAGACCACTTTAATTTTTTATGTTTTATTTGAATTGCTTTCAGGTATGTTCGTATTTACATCACGATTTTCTCCCTCAATACTAATCAGTAGTTATTTTGCAAAAAAACACCAACCCGTATGGAAACCATTAGCTCCAAAACGCTTTGCATGGTCAATAGGTGCATGTGTAGCAATAGCTTGCTTATTATTTTTTAATCCCGATACCTTTGCAGGCTGGCTAAACTCATTAGTAGGAAAAGAGCTATTAACCACAACAGAAAACTTTATGCCCCGAGGAACCGGCACAACACTGGTTTGGGTTTGTCTAAGTTTTATGTGGTTAGAGACAGTATTTGGTTTTTGCGTAGGTTGTAAAGTACACGCGCTGCTAGTAAAAGTTGGTGTAATAAAAGAAGAATGTGAAGCCTGTAATAATATCGACTGGGAAAAAATAAGAAAAAATAAAATAAAAGAGACAGTATAAAGTAAATATCCATACCCTCAGAACATGAATATGTATTTGATATGAAAATTATGGAAGTCCTTTTTATTTAAGGAAACCCTGATCAAGTCCAATTATTTTTAGCTTGCCAAATTTGCCGATATTTCTAATCGACTTAATCAGGGTTTCCTTAATAGTACTCCAAAAGATGGAATTGTTTATCAAAATAATAAATAAGTTACAAGACAATGATATGACTACCATGCTTACCCATCCCCCCCTATTTTTGCATATTTTTCTTGAATCAAATTAAAATCTAGTTGGTATTTTTTAAGGTAAACTCTGAGCCGTTGCGAATCATTACTGGCTGATTTTCTAAGGCGGCTTTTGTCAAACAGCTTGCGCCCTGCATCTGCCATGCTTTTACTTTTTTGACAGATTTTTATGACATTAACTAACTGAGCATAATCAAATAAATCAAGGTTATCATAAACTTCTTTGCTTAGATGATCTTCTAAAAGCTCATCATCATTGTCAGGTTGATAATTGCCTCCACCCCCATTCCAATCCATCTGTAATCGGTGAATTTCATTATCAACCAATTCTTCGGTAATTCTTCCTCCATTAGCTAGTGTTGCCATGCGGATAATGCTGGAGTTAAGATCACGAAAATTGGCTTTCCACTCCGCATAAGAGCTAAGTGAAAATGCTAGGTATTTTGACCAAGCTGTGCTGTTAAAACTGATTTTCTGATTATTATTTTGTGCATATCGGCGTAATTCATATTCAATATTGGGTTCTATATCTTCATATCGTGATTTTAATGATGGTAACTGATAACTCCATAAATTAATTCGTGCCAATAAATCTTCTCTGAATTTGCCTTCTTGAATACGTTTATAAAGATTCTGATTTGTACCTGCAATAAGCTGAAAATCACTGCTAACTTCTCTATCTGAACCAAATGGTGTAAAAACTTTGTCTTCTATTGCGCGCAATAACATGGCTTGCTCATCTTGCCCCAGCTCACCAATCTCATCTAAAAATAATAAACCCTGATCAGCTTCCACTAGCAACCCCGCACGGTCACTCACTGCACCTGTGTATGCGCCTTTGATATGCCCAAACAAGGTAGACATCGCATTATCCCCACGTAAGGTGGCGCAGTTGACCTCAACTAATTTACCTTTAATTTGCGATTTTAGTTTTTTTAGCTCAAATATTTTCTTTGCCAGATGTGATTTCCCCACACCTGTTGGTCCAGTAATTAAAATCGGTGCAGTAGAGCGAACAGCAACATTTTCAATCTCTTGAATCATGCGATTGTAGCTTTTATTGCGTGTTTTAATACCACTTTTTAGATGACTAATGCTTTCCTGTGCTTCACGATGAAAGCGTTTGGCTATCTGGTCATAGCGTGACAAATCAAGGTCAATTATTTGATAAGTGCCAGCAGGGCTTTCTTGGCTTGGTGAGCTTTGTATGAGTTTTCCTGGATAATAATTAGCTTCATTTAATAGGTAAATACAAATTTGGGCTACATGTGTTCCTGTTGTGATATGAAAATAATAGTTATTTTTTTCAGGATCAAATGTATAGCTATGTGCAAAATCGTGTAGCTGACCATAAACCTGTTCAAAATCCCAAGCATCATTTAAATCAAGTTTATATGTTGATACATTAATACCTAAACAGCTCTGTTCAATATCACTAAGAGTCAGTTTTAAAAGATTTGCATCTTCCTTATGATAGAGCAAAACTAGCTCATCAACAGGAAACTCATGATGCATCAACAGAGATAAGGTGGCTCGCCAACGATACCAGCGCTTCATCCCAAAACCTGTGTGATCTAATCGGCGACCTAAAATACTCACTACAATATTATTCATAGCTATCCATAGAAATATAAATCTATATAAAAAGTTATAACACAACTCTAGCTCTTAATAGAAAAAATATCCATAGATACAGAGAAATAAAAATAGTTATTTAAAAATCAACAAGATGAAAAATAATTTGATTATTTTATAAAAGTTGGCACAGCCATTGCTAAATCCTTTATGTAAAAATTAACAAAAAGGATAAGCAAATGACTAGAAATACAAATACATCTTATAAAACAAACTATGACGTATTGCATGAAAGTACATCAAAAGTACCTATCAAGACATGGACTCGTGGTGTTCCATTTGATAAGAACTCACAAGATCAGTTGCTTAACCTCTCCCAAATGCCATTTATACACAAGTGGATTGCAGCAATGCCAGATGTACATCTAGGAAAAGGTGCAACCATTGGTAGTGTGATTCCAACACTAGGTGCTGTTATCCCTGCGGCAGTTGGTGTGGATTTGGGCTGTGGAATGATGGCAGTTAAAACCACATTAAAAGCTGATGATTTGCCCGATAACTTGGCCGCTATGCGAAGTGCAATTGAAAGAGCTGTGCCACATGGACGTAGTTCTTTTGCTAGTCGAAAAAATGGCGGAAGACGAGACAAAGGTGCTTGGGGCGATGCTCCAACTGATGTTTTAGAGGCTTGGTCACCACTGGATGACGCTTTTAAAATTATGGTTGAAAAGTTTTCATTCTTAAAAAGAACTAACAACATTAGACATTTGGGAACACTTGGCTCAGGAAACCACTTTATCGAAGTCTGTTTAGATCAGTCAAATAATGTTTGGATTATGCTACATAGCGGATCACGCGGTGTTGGAAACAGAATTGGCTCATATTTTATTGAGCAAGCAAAAAAGGATATGGAACGCTATTTTATTCAGTTACCTGATAAAGATTTAGCTTATATCCCAGAAGGCTCAACTATGTTTCGAGAATACACTCTGTCGGTTGCATGGGCGCAAGACTTTGCTCGAATTAACCGTGAAGTCATGATGAAAAGAACCATTCAGGCAGTTAGTGAAGTATTAGGCGTGCCTTTTAAAGCAGATATAGAAGCGGTGAATTGTCATCACAACTATATCAGCAAAGAGAACCACTATAACGAAAATGTCTGGGTCACTCGAAAGGGTGCTGTAAGCGCACAAAAAGGTGAAATGGGAATTATTCCAGGAAGCATGGGCGCAAAATCCTTCATTGTTCGCGGCTTAGGAAATGAAGAAAGTTTCTGTAGCTGTAGCCACGGTGCTGGGCGAGTGATGTCACGTACTCAAGCAAAAAAGGAAGTATCACTAGCTGACCACATAAAAGCAGTAGCAGGAGTGGAATGCAGAAAGGATGAAAGCGTTATTGATGAAACACCTTCTGCCTACAAACCGATTGAAAAGGTAATGGAAGCACAGAATGATCTAGTAGAAATCGTGCATACATTAAAACAGGTAGTTTGTGTGAAAGGTTAATACTCACCCCCCCCCTTTTTTACATATTTTGAAGGGATTAGCAGAATAGTAGATTGGGCATGTATTTAACCTAATCCGTGAGGTCACTACGGCACAGGACGCAAGCTATTGATTCATCACGGGTTTAAAAAACACCCGCTTAACCTAAGGGTAAAGCTAAGATTTTTTAAATCCCGTGCTAAACCAATAGCTTACGCCCTGTTATCCGCATTAACCTCACAGATTCAGGTATTAAATTCTCATTCCTTATTTTAGCAATAGCTCAATAAACTAAGAATCTTGTTCATTTGGCAGAAGTCTTTTCTCAGATTTTAATCTTTCACTTATTTTCAGCAAATCACGTTTCTTTTTATTTCTGGCATAAACCTTTTTCTCTCGCTTAATCGTGTCAGCTCTACGTGATTTCAAATTTACTAACTTTTGGCGATGGCGTTGCTTCTTAAGCATCGCTAGTGAAGTAGCTTTACGCTTAGAACGACCTTTATGATGCTTATTAACTTTTGCTATTTTTTTCCGTGTTTTTTGTCGTGCTAAATTTTTATCTAAGTGATTAACTAATGCAATTGTTCTACTCATCACTGAAGAATGAGGAGTTCTTTTTCTATGTTTATATGTTGATTTTAAAGAATTTTTAGCTACAGCATTCAAAGGTTGAACTTTTTGCTTTTTTGCATGAAGAAGCATTTGTCGTCTTTGCTTAAGATGAGTAAGAGCATATACTTTTCTCGTTCTATTTAATGCATGTGCTCTGTGTTCATTTAAAACTGAAATTCTATTTTTTCTAAGCTGATAACGCCTTTCTACAGCATAGCGTTTTCTTGATTTATTCAAAGCATGTGCTCTACGAACATTAACTAAAGCAATTTGTTGGCGTTTATAGTTAGCACTATATTCAGCTTTTTCCCTTTTAGAAACTGCAGCTTGATGTATAGAATGATTAATAGTTTTATGTGTTGATACTAAGTAATTATTCTCACATGACTTGTCATCACACGCTAAAGCATTAGATGTAAATAGAAGTAATAAGAATAGTTTTATGCCCGTACTGAATATTTGTTGTTTCATCATTCTTCCCAAATTATTTGAATTTATATAATGTTGAAGGATAATTCACGTCATTAAGGAAAACCTAGTTAAGTCAATTAGAGTTTAGCGCAAAAAATTTGTCACTATTTTTCATGAGGTGAGTCGTAATAGTTATTCTATTGCGTCGATCTTCGTGGAAAATATCGGCAGATTTAGTAAGCTAAAAATAATTAAGCTTGATCAGGGCTTCCTTAAGGGTTATTGATCACACAGATTCGAAAAGTACCCGCTTAATTTATAGGTAAACTCAATTATGCTTAGCTTTTCAATTCTGCTCTGAAACTAATACCTTATCCTTACGTGTTCGTATTAGCCTCACGGGTTCAGATTAAACTAATAAAATATTTTCAATTAGTAGCATTATTATTATCTCTATCATAGACGTGAAACGCGGCGCATTATAGTGAACACTTGTTAAGCACGCAAGATACTTTTATTATTTTTTTCTTATATTCTAATATGCTAATGGTAATTACAAGAAAGACCTGCAGGGTATTAATAAATAAGAAATATTTGTTCTAGTTTGATACTTTTATTGGAGAAGAATTCTAATTGACTTATAAATTGAGGTAAATTATTACGTCACTGTTAAGGAAAACCTGATTAAGTCGATTAGAATTTAGCGCAGAAAAATCTGTCACAATTTTTTACGAAGTGAGTCGTAATAGTTATTCTATTGCACCGATCTTAGTGAAAAATAACGGCAGTTTTGGCAAGTGTGAATTTGTATAAAAAATCCAAAAAAGAGGGGGATGGGTATCTAAAACTAATTCTTTACCCAATCATAACACTATTAGCTTGATGGGTTCAGCAAGCCAGAAAGCAGTTTAGCCATTGGGAGGCTGTCCGAAAACTAAGAATTGACTGCAAATTCAATAAATATCATATATCTGAGGCTTATCAAATTCGTTAAATAGAACAACTATTTGCCTCTTTTGACAAGCCCACCTTATAATATTTCTGAAATTTTAGATCATTCATTACTCATTTGATCAGTCTTTACTTCAGCACAGTCTTGTTTTATGCGATTTGCTAGATAATCCACTTTTTCTTGACGTTGCTTCTGATTTAACTTAGTTCTTTTTCCTGTTTTATCAACCCATACATTTCTGAAATTATTTTTCAAACTTTTCAAATTTGTTCGTTGACTCTTGCAGTAATCAAAAAGTCTTTTATCGGGCGGAGACAATTTAGTCTCATCTTTTTCCTGATTTTGATTATTTTCAGTACTTTTTTCTTTTTTAGCTACTTTAGAAGACCTATGCTTACCCGCTGCGAAACGGATTTTACTTTCAATATTTTTAACTTCTGCTTTAGCTTTTTTCTTGGTTGCTGGAGGAGTTGCTGAATAATGAACAACACCTTTTGCATCAGTCCATTTATATATTTTAGCGTAAGTATTTATGCTAAAAGTCAATGTTAATGCAGAAATACAAGTCATTAAGATTATTTTTTTCATGTGATTGCCTTAAATATCTATCGTTGGTTTATTTTTATATTTTAAATCCATCTACATATTCATAATATACACTGAAGAATGCAAAAATTAACATTCTGAAATATTGGCATATTACAGTAAATACTCAGTCATTTTACCATAAGAGAGTCAATTAAACATTCGTCATAGCCTGATTTCGTCATATCAGTACCGCCTTTAGTCGTAAAAATTGAGCTTAGGTACGATTAAAAACTCTGTGGCTCTCTGTGATTTCTCTGTGATGTCTCTGTGTTATAAAAAATGCAAAAACAGGGGGAGATGGATACCGGCAAACTTGATCTGTATCCATCAACTAGTAGGGTATCCGAGAACTAGGATTGAAATGAAAATTTTAGAAATATTATAAGGTGAGTTTATCAAAAGAAGCGGATAGTCGTTCTATTTAACGAACTTGACAAGATAAGATTATGATATTTATGTGATTTGTAGTCAATTCTTAGTTCTTGGAAAGCCTCTAGCTTTACAACTACAGTGTTATATCAATTGATGTTAAAGCCCAGTCTTCATTATTACCATCGGTAATACTATACCGAACAGAAACAGTAGATGTTGTATTTCTACTAGCTACACTACATATTTGATTTTGCCAGTGACTATTGAAATTGAACTACTCCAAACTGTTTTGTACAGATAAAAGTACTTCTGTTAAAGTATCAACCCATCCCCCCACTTTTTGAGATATTTTGAGTGAATCAACTAAAAAATATGAAACTGCAACATGCGATGTGCATCGGGGTAGCTTGCGAGTAATAAGCTAATAAGCCCCATGATGATTAAGACAATACCTGCGATATGACGTATTTTTTGTGATTGTCGAATTGGGGCTAAACGCCCAGTGAGAAAACCTGCTGCCATCATTGGGGTTAACGTCCCTAAACCAAAAAATAACATAAAAAAAGCCGAGTTTAATGCCCCATCACTAGCGGGTGATATCAGCAGAATATAATAGACCAAGCCACAGGGTAACCAGCCCCAAACAGCACCAAAGAGAAAGGCTTGCCAAATATTTTTGACAGGAAGCAAACGCTGACCAATCGGTTGTAAGATTTTCCATAAAGGTCTCCCCAGCTTTTCAATTCGTGAAAAATGGGGAAACCATCCTGCAATATAAAAACCCATTGCAATAATTAGCACAGAGGCAATTAGACGCAAAAAATCAATGCCATTTTCAGGCATCAGATAATCCTTGAGAGTTTGCCCAAATAAGCCAACAAGAAAGCCAGCAACGGCATAACTCATGATTCTGCCACCATTATAAGCAAGCGTATAAAGCCCAAGTTGTGATGCATTCTTTCTGATATTAGGCTCAAGGCTCATGGTCATAGCACCAACAAGACCGCCACACATACCAAAACAATGTAAGGTACTTAATAAGCCAATAAGAAAAGCAACAAGCATTTATTTGAATTATTCAGCCAGCAAACGACGGATTTCTTTTAAAACAATCTCGGGTGATGTGCCATGCGCCAAGGTTTTTCTCAGTTTGCCTTTTTTATCAATCAGATAAGTATAGGAGGAATGATCAACCAGATACCCCACAGCAGAATTACTTTTCACCATGCGATAGGCAGCCCCATAGCGTTTTACAATATCATCAATTACAGGTTTTTCGGCAGTTGCGCCAATAATATTGGGGTGAAAATAAGCAGCATATTCTTTAAGTCGGGTGACATTATCCCGATCAGGGTCAACACTCACAAACAGTGATTGCACCCCCGCAAGCTCTTCTTGGCTCATTTGGCTTAACGCCTGCGTTAATAAAGCGAGTGATGTGGGGCAAATATCAGGGCATTGCGTATAACCAAAATAAAGAACCACAACTTTACCGCGCAAGTCTTTAAGAGATAGGTCTTTATCTTGAATTTCTACGGTAAAATCACCACCAACAGGTTTACCGCTTAATGCTAGATTTGTATGTTTTAAAGCTTTATCTGTTGCGGGCTGCCAAAGGAATATAACCCAGACTAGAGCCAAGCCAAGTACAGCGATTAGAAATAATGCCAATGAATTTTTTTTGTTCATGCTAAAAACCTATTATTTGAGCGTAAAAAAACGAAAAGGAGCCATTAATAATCCACGATCTGTTTGCAATAAAACACGCGCTTCCCAATCCATTTTAGTACGCACACATACAGGCAATATCGCTTTACCTTTAAACTGTGTTTTTGTGATGGGTTCTAATTGTGGACGGTTATATCCCATATCCATCCCTATTCCTGTGAAATCAACTTCAGCTTTTGAAACCTCAACACCTTCATATTTCACGTCAATTTTTAACGGACGTAAAATCGGTATATCTTTTGGAGAAATAGAAAAAGTGACACTGCCTCCGCCCGGCAATTTTGAAGTGCAAGGTGCTTTGCGTAAATCACAAGACTCATCTAATTCAGCCGTAGCAGCAACCGTTGGTTTAAGCATATCTTTGAGCTTGTAACTAACCACTAATAATAATACAAGTGCTAATAACGCAACCGTCGTCCATAAATTAGCGGTTTTCTTTGATTTTAGTTGTGATACTGAACTTTCACTATCCGACATTAGTACGACTCAAAATTTGTAAAAAAAGGGGGGGATGGGTAGCTAAAAACAGAATTTTTATTGTGCTTTCATTGCCCGCATGGATTCTACTATTAATTAAAAGATAAAAGATAAAAGATACACTGACTTATCGATTTCATCCAGCTATTCAGCCGCATTGTGTCATTTGACACAGTGCGGCTGAATAGCTGGAGTTCGAGGGATAAATACTTAAATTTAACACCACTACCCTATTCTTTTATATGATAAAAAATGCAAAAAAAGGGGGGGATGGGTAAAACACATGATTATTTATAAAATAATAATTTTATTTGTAGGGCTAAGTCAAAGCTAAGTTTCAAGGCATATTATTCTTCCAACGCAAACAATTAAGCGTTGTTTAAGGAAAACCTGATTAAGTCGATTAGAATTCACGAAGCTAAAAATAATTGGACTTGATCAGGGGTTTCTTAACTTATACCTGAATCCGTGAGTCCAATGCGGATAGCAGGGGATAAGATATTGGTTTAGCACGGGATTTAAAAAGCTTTGCATAATTGAGTTCACCATCTGCTAGCGCAGATGGGAAGCTCACTAAATCTTAGCTTCACCCTTAGGTTAAGCGGGTATTTTTTGACCCCGTGATGAATCAATAGCTTATGCTCTGTGCCGTAGTGGGCTCACGGATTCAGGTTATACAAAGAAACTTAATAAATAAATCTGGAGAATATTATGAAAAACCTAAATAAACTAATCACATCTGCTTTTTTAACTGCATTTTTAATGACAAGCCAATCAGCTATGGCAACTGATGAAAAACCAGAAGTTATTCCACCAGCAAGCTCACATACAACAACACCCCATGAGCATAAAGTTGGCAACTCTGAAAATGATTCTGACCTTGAGACTGATGACGCTACTGTTGCTAAGAATGAAGACGATCATCATGAGAAAGAATCAATGGATGATACTAATCAATAAGCGGTAATTTAGCTAACTAATGCATCAATATCAACAGTTGGTATTGATGCACATAAGGGATAACATTCCCCTAAAAAATGAGAAAATTGAAAATGAAAATTAAAACAACATTAACAGCAATCACACTAACGACTTTTTTAAGTATTAGCCAAGTGGCAATGGCAGAACATCAGGATGCTTCTGGATATAATTTTTTATTAAATAATCCTACGAGTCAAATGGTTACACCACATTCTGAGGATATTACCCTTAATAGTAATCTTGAAAATTCTGCAACTTATGGTGCCCTCTACAATTCAATAGCAAGCCCAACCATTAATAGTGACAATGGACATGGCATTCATGAACACAAGTTAGTTCAAGTGGGACTAGCCGATATTCAAAACGCAAGTAGCCACGAGCTTGTGGATGATACTTTTTACTTTGAGACTAGGAGGCTGTCTGAGAACTAAGAATTGACTGCAAATCCCATAAACATCATAATCTGAGCTTATCAAGTTCGTTAAATAGAACAACTATTCGCCTCTCTTGATAAACCCACCTTATAATATTTCTGGCATTTTCGTTTCAATCTTAGTTCTCAGACAGCCTCCTAGCCAATAATTGAATCTTTTTAAGCCCTCCCAGCACTAATTTAATTGGTGACTGGGTATTTTTTATGCCATTCTTTATATGGTATTTTTTTACCATCTCTTATGTCGTTAATTTATAACATTTTTGTATCATAAATATTGTCATAATCAACCAAGGAAAACCTCGTGAATAACCCTTATTCCAAAATAAACCGTCGGAACTTTCTTAAATCTGCAATGACAACAGGCTTGCTTTTGCCTGTGTCTTCATCTTTATTAGCAAGAACGAGCATAGCAAAAAGAAATCCTCTTGCTATTCCTACTTTAGAAACAGGCACGCGAAAAGCTAATCAAGTCTCTTTTAATCTGAAGATTAATGCATCAAAAACCGCTTTCTTTCAAGGGCTTAATACTCCTACACTGGGGATAAATCAGAGTTTTCTTGGTCCTGTATTGCGGGCTAAACACGGTGATTATGTCAATATCAATGTGAGCAATCAGATTAATCAAATTAGTACCTTGCATTGGCATGGTATGACTCTCCCTGCCAATATGGATGGCGGACCTCATCAAGAAATTAAACCTGGAAAAACTTGGAACTCTCGTTTTCAAATTCGTCAGGGTGCAAGTACACTGTGGTATCACTCACATGCTATGCACCAAACAGGGCCACAGGTTTATTCTGGATTGGCAGGCATGTTTATTCTGGACGATGAAGCAAGTTTAAATTCTGATCTACCACAAAATTATGGCGTTGATGATATTCCTTGCACGATTCAAGATAGACGCTTTAACCGTGATGGTAGCTTAGCCTATAACACTTCTATGCCTGATCACATGATGGGAATGCAAGGTTCGACCATGTTAGTGAATGGCGTGGTAGACCCTGTTTTGTATGCTAAAAGCACATTGTTACGCTTGCGTTTGCATAATGGCTCTAATGCACGTACTTATCATTTAGCATTTGATGATAATCGCCCTTTTTATGTCATTGCCAGTGATTGTGGCTTTTTAAGTCAACCCTTTAAAACCAATCAAATAAGATTAGCAGCTGCTGAACGTGTTGAAATATTGCTTGATGTCTCAGACCGTAAACAAATCATGCTAAAAAGTCTCGCCAGTACAGGTAACGGTGGTGGCATGATGCCAATGATGCGTATGATGAATAACAGTGCTGAACTAGATATTTTATTAATTGATGCCCGCAAGGCACAGGCATCTAAGCATAAAATACCTAGTTCATTACCCGTCAGTGCAATTCATCCTGACCCTCGCAAAGCGGTTACTAATCGAAAATTTGAACTTGAAATGGGCATGATGCGCGGTGGTCCAATGGGTATGATGCGTGGGGGAGCTAATAATGGTGGTGGTATGTTCCGTATCAATGGAAAATCTATGGATAAAAATCGTATTGATTTTCAAGTGAAACGCAATTCCACTGAAATCTGGCATATTAGCAATGCCTCTCCAATGGCGCACCCGTTTCATGTGCATAATGTACAATTTAAAGTACTGGATCGTAATGGTAAGCGCCCTCACCCATCAGAAACATGCTTAAAAGATACCGTACTAGTCGGTCCTGGTGAAACAGTACGCATAGTAATGAGCTTTCCTGAGTATTCAGATGCAAATATTCCTTATATGTACCACTGTCATATTCTTGAACATGAAGATCAGGGCATGATGGGGCAATTTGTGGTGGTTTAATAAGCTCAAACTGCCCTATCCCCAACCCTCTCTTTATCAGGAGAGGGTAATTAATAACACAATAAGGAATAAAATGAATAGAAGACAATTTTTATCAAGCTCTATCGCAGCAACACTCGGTTTATCAGCCTGTGGCGGTTCATCCAGTAGTAGCAATGGTGGCGGTGGCAATACATCATTTAAACGTCCATTTTTTATACCTGAAGAATTAACAGGCAACCTACAAAATGGACGAATGCAATATAACCTCACTTTGAAAACAGGGCTTAGTCGATTTCTAGACAACAACATAAATACAGCGACTTGGGGCATTAACGGCAAATTTCTTGGCCCTACTTTACGCTTAAAAAATGGGGATTCTGTCGATATTCATTATCAAAACACCTTACCCGAAGCAACCACCATACACGGACATGGAATGCACGTACCTGCTAATATGGATGGCGGGGTGCATCAAATTATACCCGCTGGACAAACTTGGACGAGTTCGTACACAGTAAATCAACATGCCTCAACTAATTGGTATCACCCACATCTTATGGGGAAAACAGCAGAGCATGTCATGCACGGTTTGGCAGGGCTAATTATTATTGATGATAGCAATACTGAAACACTTGACTTGCCCAAACAGTATGGTGTTGATGATATACCCGTTATCGTACAGGATCGTCGTTTTAATGCAGATGGATCATTTGATTACAATCCGAGTCGGCGTGAAATTATGCACGGTTGGAAAGGAGATACTTATTTAGTCAATGGCGTGATTAAGCCCTATCTTGAACTGGAAGCCAAACAAATTCGTTTTAGAATCTTAAATGGCTCAAATGCACGTATTTATAATTTTGCCTTTGCATCAGGTCGCTCATTCAAGCAAATAGCGACTGATAACGCCTTATTAGAAACACCAGTTGAGCTAACTCAGCTACGTTTAAGCCCTGCCGAACGAGCTGAAATTGTGGTTGATTTTTCTGATGCCAAGGGCAAGAATGATATTTTTATTGATTCAGCAAGCAATGCAGAACTATTTAAAGTCAATATCAAAAATCAAGATGCGAGCAATATCACTCAATTACCCAATAGCCTAATTACTTTAGCGCAACTCAACCCAGCAGATGCGGTGAATACACGCTCCTTTACTCTATCAGGTCGTAGAGGCCAGTTAGTGATTAATGGGCAATCAATGAATAAGACGGTTATTAACGAAAGCATCCCCATTAATAATATAGAAATTTGGGAAATCACCAATGCAATGGGCATGGATCATAACTTTCATATTCACGCAACACACTTTCAACTACTAGAACGAAATGGAAGTGCAAATGCGGTAGCCGCCAATGAACGTGGCTATAAAGATACTGTTTATATTCCACCTAGAGAATCTGTAAAAGTTATTTTAAAAATGACCGATTATGCCGATACAACAAAACCTTATATGTACCACTGCCATATTCTCGAACATGAAGATGCAGGCATGATGGGATAGTTTGTGGTGGTTTAGATTGTTCTAATTTCAATTTGACTCCCAAGTGCTACCTAAGTCTTAATCCTTATTAGCCAATTATAAAAAATATGTAAAAAAAGGGGGGGATGGGTAGTGTAGTATCGCTATCAAATCCTTGAACGAGATGTGGAGTTAGGTGTAGGGAGCTACTACAAAAAAACTTGACCATTACAGCTTGAAATCACTCCAAACTGTCAGCAAAGTGACAGTTTTTATATTAACTTTCAGTCAGAATAACCCATGTAAAAAATAGCTTGAATAGTAAACATGCGCACATACTCTTGATATTAGAAATAATTAGAGCTAGAACGATGTACTAAATAACTTCCCTATTCTAACTTGCAACCAAAAGGGCTGGTCAATGATCAGCCCTTATAATATGAGAGCTTTAAAATGAGTGATAAAAAACATATTGTCTGTCCGCACTGTGCGGCAGTAAACCGAATTCCTTCAACTCGACTGGATGATAAACCTAAATGTGGAAAATGCAAAAAATCATTATTCACAGGTCATCCTATTGAATTAACTGATCAAAGTTTTTCTAAATTTATTGCTAAAAGTGATCTACCTGTAGTGGTTGATTTTTGGGCAGAATGGTGTGGTCCGTGTAAAATGATGGCACCTGCATTTGCTGAGGCGAGTACAAAACTTGAACCCAATGTGATTCTGGCAAAACTTAATACCGAAGTTGCACAACAAACGGCAGCACAGTTTGGCATTCGTAGTATTCCAAGCATTATCATGTTTAAAAATGGTAAAGAAGTTTCTAGGCAGGCTGGAGCATTGAATACACAACAAATAATACAGTGGGCACAATCTAATTATTAATATCTTAGAAACGTGTAAACATATACAGAAATACTGATTTAAACTATTTCCTGAATCTGTAAGCTCACTACGATACAAGACACAAGCTATTGATTCATCAGAGGTTTAAAAAATACCTGCTTAACCTAAGGGTGAAGCTAAGATTTAGTGAGCTTCCCATCTGCGCTAGCAGATGGTGAACTCAATTATGCAGAGCTTTTTAAATCCCGTGCTAAACCAATATTTTACGCCCTGTTATCCGCATTGACCTCGCGGATTCAGGTATTTCTGAACAAAGTTTGAGAAAACGATATGGAATATAAAGATTACTACAAAATACTCGGTGTCAAAAAAAATGCCACACAAGATGAGATTAAACGCTCATACCGTAAATTAGCGCGTAAATTTCACCCTGATGTAAGTAAAGAAACAGATGCTGAAGTAAAGTTTAAAGAGCTTGGCGAAGCCTACGAAGTATTAAAAGACCCTGAAAAACGTGAAGCCTATAATCAATTAGGTAGCAATTGGAAAGCAGGACAGAGCGGCTTTAAGCCACCACCAGATTGGGAGCAAAATTTTGACTTTAGCGGTGGTGGCTATACCCAAGGAAGCACACATGATTACAGTAGTTTTTTCGAAGATTTATTTGGTGGTAGTCGCGGTGCTACATACCATTCTTCAGCTGGTTCAAATCAGGGTGGGTTTCAATCAAAAGGTGAGAATATACGTGCCAGAGTTATGATTGATCTTGAAGATTCCTTTAATGGCTCAACACAAAGCCTAAGCTTACAATCCCCCGAGATTAATGAGCAAGGGCAAGTGCTTAATAAGCAACGCACACTCAAAGTTAAAATTCCTAAAGGAGTAAAAGAGGGTCAAACTATTCGCCTTGCTAAACAGGGTAACCCAGGTATTGGTGGAGGCGAGCGCGGGGATTTATTATTAGAAATTGCTTTTAACCCACATAAACTTTATACACTTGATGGTAAAGATATTTACCTTAATGTCCCTGTAGCCCCGTGGGAAGCAACCTTAGGCACTAAAATCAATGTACCCACACCAGATGGTAAAAAAATTGGAATGAAAGTCCCCCCAGATTCACAGCAGGGGCGTAAATTACGTTTAAAAGGAAAAGGCTTGCCAGGTAAAAATGCAGGTGACTTTTATGTTGTATTACAAGTAGCTTTACCACCATCTTCTAACACTAAAGTGAAAGAACTTAATGAAAAAATGCGTGATGAAATTGATTTTAATCCACGTAGTTATTTATTTTAAAGGAAGAATTTAGATGAATAGTAAAAAAGTATCTATTGTATCAGGGTATATTTTGGAAGAAGAATCCGTACTAACACTCGCTGAATTCTGCCAGACTTTCAAAGCCCCTGCTGAAACTATTATTCGTATGGTTGACTATGGAGTCATCACGCCTATTGAAAAAAACAAAGATGAGGAAAGCACAGCTGGAGGAAATACAAGCCGACACTGGAGCTTCCATCGTAGCGCATTAATCCGAGCAGACAAAGCCTTACGACTTAAATATGACCTAGGCATTAACCTTGCTGGAGCAGCCTTGGCATTAGACTTACTGGATGAAATTCAAAACCTGAGGACAAAGCTTAATCAAGTAAGATAATAATTACAATAATAGAAAAGCAAAGACAAATAATAAGGGTGACTTATTATTTGTCTCGTCCCTTAATCCATTAATGAGTATCATAGTATTAATATAATCATAAAATTTAAGCTATAGTAAGTGTTATCAATGCTTAAAGTCTTCAGTGAGAGAATAATGACAAATAATTCAGCCAGCACACCAAAACTAATAGACCGTTTTGGTCGTCAAGTGACCTATGTACGTCTTTCAGTAACTGACCGCTGTGATCTTCGCTGTGTTTATTGTATGTCGGATGATATGCAGTTTCTGCCTCGCGCTCAATTATTAACGCTTGAAGAAATCAATCGAATTGGCAAGGCTTTTGTTGATTTAGGGGTAAATAAAATTCGCGTTACAGGCGGAGAGCCACTCACGCGCCGTAGTATTCTCACCGTCTTCAAATCACTAGGGCAGCTCAATGGTTTAGATGACCTCACCATTACCACTAATGGCACATTGCTCGAAAAATATGCCCAGCCACTTAAAGATGCAGGTGTGACTCGTATTAATATCAGCCTTGATACCCTCAAAGCAGAGCGTTTTAAAAAAATCACCCGCATTGGCAAGCTCGATAAAACACTCAAAGGCATTGATGCCGCTTTAAACGCAGGGTTTCAGCGTATTAAGCTAAATACCGTGATTATGAAAAATCATAACGATGATGAAATCATGGATCTAATTAACTTTGTGCGAGAGCATGATATGGACATCAGCTTTATTGAAGAAATGCCTCTCGGCATTATGGCGGATGATAGTGACCGAGTGGCAACCTACTATTCTAGTGACCAGATTCTAGCAGATATTAATAAACACCATGAATTAATTAGCACTACAGAAAAAACAGGTGGTCCAGCAAACTATTATCGCTTTAAAGACAGTAACAGCCGTATTGGTTTTATCTCGCCCCACTCACATAACTTTTGTGATACTTGCAACCGTGTCAGAGTCACCTCTGAAGGCATGTTGCTATTATGCCTTGGGCAAGAACACTCGATTGACCTACGCCACATTGTAAGAGCACATCCAACAGATGATGCAATCTTACGTCAAGCAATTATAGATTCTATGCAACTCAAACCCGAAGGGCATGACTTTAACTTAAATGAACAGCCGATTATTATGCGGCACATGAGTTCTACAGGGGGCTGAATAACTTTAATACTTCAGCAAACTTGTATTGACGAGTTCAGAACAAGCTGTGTAGATATGTACAATACCCATCCTCCCCTTTTTTTGCATTTTTTATAATAACAAAATAAAAAGTAAACCAGCAATACCATACTAATCGCTTTACCTCAACATACCGTGGCTGAGGTTTTCCCGCATACATCTCTGTTATATTAAGCTTCGTGCCTCAGCCACAATCTACTCTGATTCCTCTATATGACAAAATATGTAAAAAAAGGGGGGGATGGGTTAGTATAAGTAGATTATTAAATTTACTCTGGATTACTCTTAATGGATAGAAAATTACTCGATATCTTGGTCTGCCCTGTAACTAAAGGACCATTGGTCTATGATAAGAAAAATAAGGAACTGATCTCCCGCTCAGCGCGCCTTGCCTACCCCATTAAAGATGGTATTCCTGTCATGCTGGAAGAAGATGCTCGACAACTTACTGCGGAAGAAGTTGAACGATGAGCAAGACTGTTCTGATCATTCCTTCTCGTTATGCATCAACCCGTCTACCAGGGAAGCCATTACGCTTGATTGCAGGAAAACCCATGATTCAGCATGTGTTTGAACGTGCACAAGAAGCTGCAACAAAGTTACATTTTGAAGAAATTATTATTGCCACTGATGATGAGCGCATAAAAGCGACCTGTGAGTCTTTTGGTGCGACAGTTTGCATGACATCTAACACACATAAAACAGGCAGTGATAGGCTTGCAGAAGTGGTTATGATGCGAGGTTGGGCTGATGACACAATTATTGTTAATTTGCAGGGTGATGAGCCACTGACCCCAACATCTATTCTCAAGCAGGTTGCTGATAATTTAGCAGAACATAGTGATGCATCGATAGCCACACTGGCAACACCTCTCAATCATGATAATGAATATAATGATGTCAATATTGTAAAGGTTGTTACTAATAAAAACGGCATGGCACTTTATTTTAGTCGCGCATCAATTCCATTTCAGCGAGATGAGGAATATCCTGTGAGAGATTTCGCATTACGCCATATTGGTGTGTATGCCTATCGAGCAGGATATTTAAAAAAGTTTACCCAAATGGATGCCTGTGATATTGAAAAGCTAGAAAAGCTAGAACAACTTCGCGCAATGTGGCACGGTGCTAAAATTCATGTTGCCATAGCGCATGAATTACCCGGTCATGGTGTTGATACCGAAGCTGATCTTAAGGCAGTAGAAAGAATATTAAACAATAGCAAGATTTAATCAAAAACTCAGTAGTAAGAGTAGTAAATTAAACCTATGCTTTGTAGTAATCTGTCGGATTACGCTATCACTAATCTAGCACTCCATTAACATTGGTTTGATGGAGTGCTAGCCTACAAAAATACAGATTTAACCCACCACCCCAAAATTTATAATATCAGTCATTCTTGTACAGTATTTTGTTTTACACTTGCTTGAAATAAGACTATTTTACTTGTGTATCACTTTATTTTGACACTTTTAGTAGCAGCTGTAGTATCCCAAAAAAAAGGAAAAGTTATGGATTTAAAAAGTATAGACAAAATAGAACAATCAACTGGTTTCGGTCGCAGTGAAACACTACGCATGAGCTTGGTATTAGCATTTATGATCGGGATCGTATTTTATACTCATTATATTATCCCTCACGATATTCCCGGTCGTATCCTATTGATTATTGCTGCCATGATTGGTGGCTATATGGCATTAAACATTGGTGCAAATGATGTAGCCAATAATGTAGGTCCTGCGGTGGGGTCAAAGGCTTTAACCCTTATTGGAGCCATAATTATTGCGGGAATTTTTGAGGCATCTGGTGCTTTAATTGCGGGAGGTGATGTAGTTAGTACAATAAAAAAGGGTATTATCAATCCTCAGATGATAAAAGATGGTTCAACTTTTATTTAGCTAATGATGGCCGCATTGCTTGCTGGTGCAATTTGGTTAAATATAGCGACTGCTGTTGGTGCACCTGTTTCAACCACTCACTCAATCGTTGGTGGTGTTATGGGAGCAGGTATCGCAGCTGGTGGATGGGGAATTGTTAACTGGGATAAAATGGTTGCGATAGCATCAAGCTGGGTTATATCACCCCTATTAGGAGGGATTATAGCGCAGGCTTTTTATATCTGATCAAACATACAATTACTTACAAAAATGACAAAATTGCCGCTGCTAAACGTGTTGTTCCAATATTGATCTCGACTATGGTATGGACTTTCTCAACCTATCTTATTATGAAAGGTCTTAAAAAATCTTGAAAGTAGATATTTTTACTGCTTTAGGGATAGGTTTTGTTATCGCAGTAGTCGTTTATTTTATTATAAAACCCTTAATTTTTAAAGCTTCTGATAAGTTGGAAAATAATAAGCAGGCGATTAATGATCTGTTTACGATCCCACTTATTTTTGCCGCTGCCTTATTGAGTTTTGCTCATGGTGCAAATGACGTTGCCAATGCAGTAGGTCCTTTAGCTGCAATTAATGATGCTATCACCTCGGGTGGAGCCGTCGTAACCCAAGCCGCTATACCTTTATGGGTAATGATGGTTGGTGCTGTTGGAATCGTAATTGGCTTAGCTTTATTTGGTCCAAAACTCATCCGTACTGTTGGTTCTGAAATTACTGAACTCAATAAAATGCGTGCATTTAGCATTGCTATGGCAGCTTCTATCACTGTTATTATTGCTTCACAATTGGGCTTACCCGTGAGTTCGACACATATTGCTGTGGGTGGTATTTTTGGTGTGGGTTTTTTACGTGAATATTTAAAGAAATCTTATGATCGAATGGTTGATGAGATTGTTGATCATCATCAAGGCGAAGATCATGATGTTATCGAAGCATTTCTTGAAAATTTTCAAAAATCCTCAGTTAAGGGAAAGCAAGCAATGTTGCAAGAGTTAAAAGCTAAAAGAAGCGAAGCGCACTTTTCCAAGCGTGAGAGAAAATCACTTAAAAAGGTTTATAAAAAAGAGCTTGTTAAAAGGTCAGCATTATTAAAAATAGCCGCTGCGTGGATTATTACAGTACCTGCATCAGCAACACTTGCCGCTATAATTTTTTATACATTACGCGGTATGTTATTAACTCAATAAATGTATTTATATTAAGCCTGAATCCGTGAGTCCAATGCGGATAGCAGGGGATAATATATTGGTTTAGCACGGGATTTAAAAAGCTCTGCATAATTGAGTTCACCATCTGCTAGCGCAGATGGGAAGCTCACTAAATCTTAGCTTCACCCTTAGGTTAAGCGGGTATTTTTTAAACCCGTGCTGAATCAATAGCTTATTTACTGTGCCGTAGTGGACTCACGGATTCAGGTTAAGGAAAACCTGATCAATTCTAAACATAATTGGACTTGATCAGGGGCTCCTTAATACTTATCAACATTGTTTTGATGAGGTCAGACTCTCGCAAAGGAAGTAAATTAATAAATACCCATCCCCCCCTTTTTTTGCATTTTTTATAACACGAATTTATTTTTATTGCCACACGCCACAGTCAAACCGATGACTCCTACTTAGCTTAGGAAAACCCTAATCAAGTCGAATTATTTTTAGCTTCGTGAATACTAATCGACTTAATCAGGTTTTCCTTATCGTAAGCAGCTAAAATTTGTTCTTGTTGGAAAGTTTAACTTTAGAATTCGCATAGTGTCTTTAGCTAAATCATTCTTACCTAAGCTTCTTGCTGCACAGATTTTAATTTGTAAAGCTTTGATAACTGCTGGTGTTCCCTGATGATGTTTAATTGCATAGTCGGCACGATTATAAGCTGCAAGATAAGCTCCTCGCTTCATATAATACTCGGCTATATTAACTTCTGTATCTGCCAGAGTATTTTTCAGAAAGTGCATCCGCAATTTAGCATCTTTAACATAAGGGCTTTTAGGGTGACGAGTTAACAAGGTCGAAAAATCATGAAAAGCTTCTTTTTGTCTAACACCATCTAAGTCAGAAAAGTTACGAGGAAAAACCTTGTCAATTAAACTACCCCCTCTTCCAAAATTAATTAAACCACGAAGGTATAAAGCATAATCCATTCTTGGGCTACGGGGGTACAGTCGCATATAGCGATCTATAGTATCCAGTGCAGTATCAGGCTCATCATACTTATAATACGCATAAGCCTGTTCTAATAGGGCCTGTTGCGCATAACGACCCAGCGGGTATTTAGCTTCGAGTGTTTCATACTGTTTAATCGCTGTTTCATAGTTACTGGCTTTAAGTGAAGCTCTAGCATTTTGAAAAAGTTTGTTAGCAGAATAACCTGATGTTAAATCTGGTTTTTCTTTTTCTTGAAAGATAGAACAGGATGATAAACTTAATGAAGTGCTAATCATTAAGAAGATAAGGAAATTTTTGAGCATAATATTTTTTCTACAGAACAGTTTGTTATTAAGCAGGAACATGTGAATAGCCATTTTATTTTAATATCCGAATAATTATACAGCAAATTAAGGTTTTCAACATAGCCAAGAATTATTCCCTATAATTGGAGGGAGTTTTCAGAAATATGGATATTAAAAAGCGATGAGCACAAAAGAAAAGATTTTTTTAATTGGCCCAGAAGGTAGCCTAGGCGAAAGACTAGATGTGATTGTCGCACAACTGTGCCCACAATTTTCACGTAGCCAGTTACAAAAGTGGATAAAGTCAGGCGATATTCTACTCAATAATAAGAAAGCAAAAACACGTGATAAGATCTTTGGTGGCGAAGAAATAACAGTAACGCCAATGCAATCTGAGCAAACCCATGATTTACCAGAAGCAATAGATCTGGATATTGTCTTTGAAGATGAAGCAATGTTAGTCATTAATAAACCTGCAGGTTTAGTTGTTCACCCAGGTGCTGGCAATCTTACAGGAACCTTGGTTAACGGCTTATTAGCCCATAATGAAAAACAAAAAAACCTACCTAGAGCGGGAATTGTGCATCGCCTTGATAAAGATACGACTGGTTTGATGATGGTTGCAAAAACACTGGAATCCTACACTGCTTTGGTCAATCAATTACAGGCTCGTGAGGTAAAAAGAGAATATTTAGCACTAGTTTCAACAGATGTAATAGCAGGAGATACCATCGAAGGCAATATTGGTAGACATCCGCGTGATAGAAAACGTATGACTGTATTAACTATGGGAGGCGGTAAAACAGCGATTACCCATTACCTTGTAGAACAACGTCTTTTTCATCATACATTATTGCGTGTTAATCTTGAGACGGGGCGCACACATCAGATACGTGTACATCTAGCTTGGAAACACATGCCAATTGTAGGTGATAGAATCTATGGTGGAAGACCTCGGGTGCCAGCAAATCTTGATGAAGAAATCCGCATTAAAATACAAAGAATGAATCGCCAAGCATTACATGCGACACGTTTGACTCTGATTCATCCTATAACAGGTAAAGAAGTATCGTGGGAAGCTCAAATGCCCAAAGCAATGCAGAAGTTAGTAGACAGCTTGGATATTGACAAGAATCATTAAGCTTTTTTAGAGCCTTTTAAATATTGAATAATCTCTTCTTTTGCTTCGCTCATCACTGAATCACGATCTAGGCTTTCTAAAATATTTTGTACTATAAGTTTTGGGCCTGTTTCACCCCATGACTTTCCTTTTACCAAATATTCTTCAGCAACACGCCCGACAACTAATGTGCTATACCATGCGACTGCACCTTGTGCCACACCTGTGACGACAGTAGAAAAACCAGCCGTAGTTATTTTTAGTGCTGATGATGCAAAATAAATCACCCAAAAAGTTGCATACAAAACTAACATTTGTGCAGCAATGGTTTTTATTAGGCCACCTGCTTCAGATTTAGTCATCGGCAAACCATAAATGCGTGATAAATGGATTACCATACTGACATCTATTGCTGCGGCTGCCAGTAAGTCTGCTATTGGTACAGGGTTAAGGGCTACGGCAATGCCTTTGCCAACACAATACATGTGAATAGTCTCTTCACCCACCTGCTTGCGTGTAGATAACAACTTTTCACCTAATTGCTCACTTAAGTTTCCTGCAAATAATGAAGCATTTAATGCTGATAATGTTTTACCTTCCGACTCGATAATATCCCAAAGGCGTGTTTTTAAATTGAAAATATCAACAGGACGCTGGCGTACTGTTTCTGTTTCATTACCCTCATCATCGACATGAATGACAATTTGTTTGCTGGGTGAAGCTGCTGTAAAAATAATATTTTCAGGCGCAATAATACCCGCAACTCGTTTACGAATAATACTGCGAAGCTGTAAAATTTCATCTTGATTGTATTGATCTGTCTTATTTATTACTAAAATAATTGGGCGTTGTGTTTTAGCAACTGTTTTTAGTGCTTTAAATTCAATATCTGTCAAATCACTATCTACGACAAAGAGTAATAAATCTGAGCGACTCGCCACATCATGTGCTAATTGCTCTCTTTCTTCTCCATTAATCTCATTAATTCCTGGTGTATCAATCAGATATATTCCACCTGCATCTACTTTTTCCCACTCAGCAATACCATCCGTTTTTGTCTCACCATGCAAAATGCTAACACTAAAGGTTTGTTTACCTAATAAAGCATTAAGTACTGATGATTTTCCAACGCTAACCCGACCGAATACTGCAATGTGCAGATGCCCATTTTCCAGTTTATCAAGCATGGTTCGAAGTTGTTTGTATTCATCACGAAGGACATCTCTCACAGAGCTAGGAATGCGCGTATCATCAAGCAATTCCGTTAAGCTTTCTTTTGCCATATCTAGATTAGTGTCGCCCGTATTATTTTCAGCAACAATATCATCGACCTGCTCTATTTCTTGTTCGGAGCCTTGATTAGAACTTAGTTTAGAATTTATTTTAGAACTTATTTTAGAGCCCATGACCAAATCATTATTCTCATCTAACTGTGTGTGGCTTTCTAGCCCATCACTTTTTTTGGTTTTCGAAAACCAGTCTGGCAAATAGTCTTGCGCGGTCTTCAAGATTTTCACTTAACATCTCCTTAAATGTGAGGGCTGTTGGTGCTGGTTGCAGCTTGCCACGTTGCCGTAATGTTTTATTCACTGCATGACCCAATGCATCAAAAATCATTCCATAAGCAACGGCATGAGTTAAACCACCAGTCACAGTACCAATTCCAGGAAATGCCTTCATACCGTTTCCTGCTACAGCCAATATTAATGGTGCGCTCTTTTTCATTTGACCACCACTAAAATCCAGTAATTTATCAATATCTAATTGGCGTACTGGCACGTCATATAAGGCACAAAGTTGTCTAACCATCTGAGTCCCCAACACCCCCTGAATAACCAGATCAGAACCTGGGCTGATCGCTGCCAAAGCACCTATAACAGCTTTTCGGGTAGAATTTTTTATAATAGACTCTGCTTTATCATCCCTAAAGCTTATTTTAGCATTATCTAATTTTTGTTTAACTAATACAAAAACACTCGCATCACGTAACGTTTCTAACAAGCCACTTTGAGTATCAATCTCATCTTGTAAAGCTTGTGCGAGATTAAAAACATTCGCCCTGCGCTCACGAATAATATTCTCTTCCCGACCATCAGGATATATTTTAAGAACCTCTTCTTCGCCACCTGATTGTATAAAAACAAGTTTAATAAGCTGATCAGGAAAATGTTCATTAAAACGCTCCTTAATCAGCAACTTTTCTTCATCACTAAATCGATCACTTTTATTTAGAGCAACCAATAAAGGTTTACCATAACTTTTTAATTGTTGAATATCATTAAACTGTGTTCGAGATAAATCTGAATCAGTGACATAAACCACAACTTGAGCACGAATAGCTTCCTCTTGCGCAAGAATATCTAAATCACCTTCAGCCTCATTTCGACCTGGTAAATCAGTCAGAACAAGTTGATCACCCGATGTACTCTTCCACGTATATTCTTTGATCTCCTGCGTAGATCCACCACGAACATTAATCTCAAGCTGTGCATCAGGCAACAAGGCTTTTACAATTGAAGATTTACCCGTGCTCACATCACCAAATAATGCTACATGGATAGTTCCCGTCTCTTTTCGTCTCTGTAACACCTCGATTTCACGACGCATTACAGCAATATCCATACCCGTATCTTCAGCCTGATCAAGCTCTTCCAAAATACTTTCTTGAGTAACCTCAGTATTCTTAGACTTATCATTTTTTGATGCAGGACGCAAAAGCTTATAAACCAAATAAAAGCTAAAAATCAACCCCGCACTAATTAAAGCCACATAAGTATAATAAAGAGCTGGAGGCAGTTGCTCTAGGCGCTCCCATACTTCGAGCGCACTACGTGTAGCGGAAAAAATAAAAAGTAAAAGCAGAAAAGTCCCTAGAACGACACCCACTGCAATTAATTTACGAAATTTAAAACCCATTTTTTTCATAAAGTAACATCGACTATTATTTACAATCGTGATTCTCTCACATATCTCTGATTAAAAACCGCCCTATTTTAGAATTTTAAACACAAAAGCAGTATTTCCTCTTATGATAACAGTTATAACACTGAGAAAAATCAAACCGAGATTGGAAATATGACACTAGTTTTGGAAACCTCCCCGATGGTGTTGATGAAAAAGAGATGAAAAGTCTGATGCAACGCCACAACCCTTCAAGCATTGAATTTCTTGATAAAACCTCATCAAAGCACTCTCTTTATGAATGCATGGTTACATTTGATAACCAAGATCCAATTATTGGCTCAATAATTGAGCAACACTATAATCATCTTTGCTGGAAAGGCACATGCATTAGTGCGCATCGTTTAATTTTTTAACTTTAACCTGAATTCGTGAGCTCAATGCGGTTTCAGGTTTAACTTTTTTTACTGTGATGATCAACTAGTCTCACAAATATCTTTCCAAGCACTATGCTCCTTTATTAAGCTCAAAGCATCCTGCAATAATGTCTTACCAGGCTCCATATTAAACCACGTAGAAAGCCCAGAAGGATGAGGCAATGGAATACAATCAATCTGTAAATCAGGTGTATCAATAATAAATTGTTGACCCACAACGTCAACCAATTTATCTGCTTTTAAGTATTGTGCAATCGCCAACTTTCCCACGGGAATAATCAACTTAGGCTGGAGTATTTGATATTCTTGTTCAAGCCACGGCTTGCAATTAGCAATTTCTTTTTTATTGGGTACACGATCCCCACTTCCTTTAAGGTTCTTCCCTGGAAAACACCGACAAACCGCAGCCATATAAACCCGTTCACGAAAAGCCTCCTCATCAAGACCAATCCCAGCAAACCATTTAAACAATGTTTTACCCGCCGTCCAACCGAAAGGCTTCCCCACCCTACCCTCATGGATGCCCGGAGCTTGCCCCACAAGCATAATTGATGAAAGTATAGGGGAACAAGTAATCACGGGTTGGATCATATCAGGACAACGGCTACAAATACTTAAAGATTGTTGATGTTTTTTTATTTTAGCTTGCATTATTTTACTCAAGTCATAATACCTAAACTCATGAAGCTGGTATAAAGTAATCTCTCAGATTTAGGTAATAGCCTAATTATTGCGTCCTTCCCAAGACCAATCAATAATTAAAACAAGATTCAACTTAAATTTAATTCAATGCTTGACAAATCCATCTGATTCCAGTTTAATCGCGCGGCTTAGCTGGATTCGCTGTTACGAACAGTGTTCATACACGTTATTCAGCAAGAATTTTCAACCCCAAACTCGTATTTCGAAGGAAGAATTAAAATGTACGCAGTAATTAAAACAGGTGGTAAACAATACCGTGTTTCGCCTGGTGATATGTTAAAAGTAGAAACGATTGATGCAGAAGTTGGCGCAACCATTGATTTTGAAGAAATTATGATGATTGCAAATGGTGACGACATTACTGTTGGCACACCTACAATTGCTAGCGCAAAAGTTGCCGCTCTCGTTGTTGCACATGGTCGTGCTAAAAAGATTGAAATTGTTAAATTCAGACGACGCAAGCATCACCAAAAACGCACGGGTCATCGTCAGAACTTTACACAGGTTCAAATCCAGAATATTAATGGTGAAGGTGCTCCTGAAAGAGTTGCCGTTCCTAAAACTGCTGAATCTGAAGAAGTTGCTACTAAAGAATCAGATTCTAGTGACTAACATGGAAAGCAACACTGAAAAGGAGTAATTTTCCTTTTCATCTTTCCTAAAAGGCGGCTTATCAGGTCGCCTTTTTTTATTGTGAAAAAATGAGTAAAATAACTTATTTGATTATATACGTCATGCTTTACACCCATCCCCCCCCTTTTTTTACATATTTTGGGGATACCAATAAAAAGTTCTAATAAATAATAATATGGCACTAGACACTCTCTATCATGTAAACACTCCAGAAGGTATCCGCTTACGGCTTTCTCCAGCGGGTCCTGTACCTCGTATGCTTGCTTGGATGATTGATATTGCTATTCGTTTGGGTATCAATATAGCCATATTTACAATGTTAGCCTTTTTAGGAAAAACGGGAACAGGTATTGCGCTCATTATTTCATTTCTGCTTGAGTGGTTTTATCCCGTTTATTTCGAACTATATAAAAACGGGCAAACACCGGGTAAAAAAAGCTTCAATATTTATGTCAGTATGGAAAATGCCAGCCCGATTACACCAGCCGCCTCCATAATTCGCAATCTACTACGCTTCGTTGATTTTTTTCCATTATTTTATGGCTTTGGCTTTGTCAGTATGATGCTAACCAAACGCTTTCAACGCTTAGGTGACCTAGTCGCAGGAACGGTAGTACTCCACAAGGCTTTAGAATATCCACCTATTGACGAAGTTAATATAAAAGCAATATCACCACCTGTAGCTCTTAACCTTGCTGAACAACAGGCATTAATTCGATTTCAGCAACGCATTCCTTATTTAACTAAAGAACGCTCTGAAGAACTCGCGCAATTAAGCGATCCACTCATTGATCCTGAAAAACCTGCAACACCACAGCTTTTAGGTTTCTCCAACTGGATTATGGGGAGTCGTTAATGAGTGCCATAAAACAATCACAGTTTATCGCCAAACACGAATCACAGTGGCAGCACTTTGAAGAGTGGCTCAATTATCAAGAGCTTTCCCGCTGGCAAAAAAATAGCAAGAAAAAACCCATCAAAGCCCCCGAAGCTTTAGATATGCCACATGCTTATCGACAAATATGCCATCATCTTGCATTGGCTAGTTCACGCATGTATAGCCCGATTCTGGTAGAAAAACTGAATAAGTTAGTACTGCGAGGACATCAAAAACTTTATAGCACTCGTACTCATTTTTGGCGGGGTATTCTTGAATTTTTTGCTGGGGGATTCCCCGCTCTAATCCGTCAAGAGTGGCGTGTCGTCAGCATTGCAGCAATTCTTTTTTATATCCCTTTCATTGCTATTATCATTCTATTGCAATACTACCCTGATCTAATTTATAGCATTATGGATGGTACTATGGTGCAAAACCTAGAAAGAATGTATGACCCAGAATTGCATCAGCGCTTAGGTCGCGAACGCGAAGCTGATACCGATCTCAGTATGTTTGGTTTTTATATCAAACATAATATAGGTATTGATTTTCAGATGTTTGCGGGGGGTATGTTATTTGGCATTGGGTCTATCTTTTTCCTGCTTTTTAATGGAATATTTCTAGGAGCAGCATTTGGGCATCTTACCCATATTGGTTATATAGATACCTTTTGGGGCTTTGTTGTGGGGCACGGTGCTTTTGAGCTACAAGCCGCTTTTTTATCAGGAGCAGCAGGTTTAAAACTGGCAGAAGCACTCATTATGCCAGGGCGAAAATCACGCGCTCGCGCCTTGGTGGATAACGGTAAAATCGCCGTAAAAATGATGTATGGTATTGTCGCAATGAGCCTAATTGCTGCATTTTTAGAAGCATTCTGGTCATCAATGGTAATGCCTGTAATGATTAAATACGTCGTCGGTGCAATACTTTGGTCTTTAGTTGCTATCTACTTCTTATTTCTTGGGCGCAATAGCGAACACAATAAGCTATGAATCTACAAGAAATAACCGCCAATATTCGCCTGCGTAGTACTTGGGAAGCCATCGACATGGGCTTTGCAATGGTACAAAATTGGTGGAAAGCAATCTATATTCCACTAATAATTTTAACTTTTAGTATTGCCACACTGCTTTATTTTATTATTCCTGAGGATGATTTTTGGCTAACAGGGTTTATTTTCTGGTGGCTAAAACCACTCTATGATCGCCTAGTCCTTCATATTATTAGCCATAAACTCTTTAATGAAGAACTGAGTAGTTGGCAAGCACTTAAAGCAATTCCTTCGCTAATCTGGAATACTGGGTTTTTTCAGACAATGACATTTCGACGCTTATCTATGTCGCGTGGTTTTAATTTACCCATTTGGCAACTCGAACAGCTAAGAGGCAAACAACGATCAGAGCGTCAGAAAATTTTACATTTAGCAGCGCATTCACAAGCATCTTGGCTGACAATTGCTATGGTGCATCTTGAAATATTCCTAGTACTCTCACTGTTTGCATTAATCGCTCTATTTACGCCAGAAAATATACTACGTGATTTTTTTGATAGCTTATTTAATAATAAAATCGAAGATAGTATCTGGCTTGACTACCTAAACTATGTTTTTTATGTTGTCGTTGTCACTTTTCTACACCCTTTTTATATCGCAGGTAACTTTGCACTGTATATCAATCGTCGTACCCAGCTTGAAGCTTGGGATTTGGAACTTGATTTCAGAAAACTAGCAATACGTGTAAAAAACCTACTGAAACCCAATGTTATACCCACCCCCCTACTTTTTTACATATTTTTTGCATTAGCCAGTTTAGGAGGAAGCCCTAATACCGCTATTGCTGATGAGATTAATACTTCCAATGTGCAAAACACGGCAAGCAAGGCGAGCACAACTACGAACAGCAATAAAACTGAATTCTTATCTAAAACACGTCAACCCCCAGAAGCATCCAAAAAGATCATTAAAGAGGTGATGCTAACTAAAAATCTTAATGATAAAAAAACTGTCAAGCGTTGGGTAAAGAAAAAAATTATTAAAAAGAAAAAAGATAATACGGATTCTAGTTTTTTTAATTTAGTTAGTGATATTTTTAAACCAATTGCCCTATTTATTAGCAAAATCATTGAATTTGGTTTATGGATTTTAATTACTATCGGGATTGGCTTGCTATTTTATTATCGAGATAGCTGGTTACATTTATTTCAAATTAAGCGCAAAAATAAAGATGAATACATAGCTCCTGAAGTTATGTTTGGTATGGATGTCCGTGCAGAATCACTACCTGAAAATATTATTGAAGAAACACAAAAACTTTGGGAAGCTGGTAAACACCGCGAAGCACTTAGCCTACTTTATCGAGGTGCACTGATTCGGCTAATTAATCAAGAAAATGTCAAACTTGAAGACAGCTACACAGAAGGCGATGTATTACGTCATGCGCAGCAAAAAATCACTACTGGCAAGCAAGCGTACCTGAAAGCATTAACAGCACAATGGAAGTTAATTGCCTATGCGCATCGTGCGCCTGCCGAGACTGACATGCAACAGTTGTTTTCTCACTGGGATAGTGACTTTGCATTTAACACAGCCAAAGAAACCATAAATGAGGAACAAAAGTGAGCAAACTTTCCTCTACATTAATTGCATTATTGGTGCTTTTGCTCTTTGCTTATGGTGCTTATGATCTCTATTTAAACTATGAATACAAAGAGAAAATCATTCATACTGGTTATAAAGGAGAAGCACGTAAAAACCCTTTTTATGCCAGCCGTTTATTTTTAAAACGCATGGGCATCCCCACCGAAACCAAAAACAGTATTCAAGTTTTAAGTAGCCTTCCTGATACCGATACACTGATACTTATCACCACAAAACGTACAACACTTTCACCCCAGCGCACTAATAAGCTGATTGACTGGGTGAAATCTGGCGGTCATTTAATAGCTGTAGCAACCAGTGATTGGAAATATAGTGGCTCAGAAAAAATTACAAACGAAGAAGATAGTGAAGCAGATAGCAAAGAAGATGAGGATAAAACTGAAAAAAAGGCAAGCCCCGACCCACTTCAACGCTTTATGGGAGTAAACCTAGGCCCTCGACCTATATTTGAAGATGATGACGAAGAAGATGATGATAAAACTATTCCTAGCATCAAACTACGCGGCAATGATAAACCACTAAAACTTGATGACGCTAGATACCGCCCTATTTTAGTTGATAACAAACACCAAGATCAAACCGAAGAAATTGAATTAAGCCTTAATAATTATATTGTACGCCAAAAAATCGGAGATGGACTAGTCACCTTAATCACTGATATGGATTTCATCACAAATGAACGAATTGAATCAGCAGACCATGCTGAAATTCTTTGGCAATTAGTTCATGGTTTAGATAAATCACTTAACCAGCCAAGTAATATCTGGCTTATTCATAATGATAAAATGCCCCCACTCTGGGATATTTTATGGCGCAATTTCTGGACATTGATAATCTCACTCTCTTTACTACTCTTTTTCTGGCTATACAAAAGTAGCCAACGCTTTGGTCCACTGATTCCAAAACAAGAAGAAAATCGCCGTAGTCTTAACGAGCACATCACTAGCAGCGGTAATTTCTACTGGAAAAACAAGCAGAAACAACTCTTAATTGATAGCTCACGCAAAGCTTTGATGCAACGTCTATCACGAATTCATCCTGGTTGGACACAACAAACAAAAGAGCAACAAATAAAACTACTGGCAAATCAGCTTTCTATGCAAGAAGAGCTTATAAACAAACTACTCTATGCAAAGAATATTGAACAGGCTGATGAATTTACACAGCTAATACAGCAACTAGAAAAAATTCGCAAAAATATATAAAAACAGGGGGGGATGGGTATGTAAGAACGATTTACCTTATCTCCCAAAAGGAAAACACTATGACAGATATGACACTACAGCAAGCCAGCGAACTGGCGCAACAACTTAAACAAGAAATTGCCAAAGCCGTTATCGGTCAAAAACAGGTGATTGATGAAACACTAATCGCACTCATCGCAGGTGGTAATGTATTAATCGAAGGCGTACCTGGACTGGGAAAAACACTGCTAGTACGCGCACTTGCGGCAACATTTTCAGGGCAGTTTAACCGCATACAATTCACTCCCGATTTAATGCCCGCTGATATTACTGGACATACACTCTACGACATGGATACAAAATCATTTAGTGTACGCAAAGGGCCTATCTTTACCAATCTATTACTTGCCGATGAGATCAACCGAGCACCTGCCAAAACACAATCAGCACTGCTCGAAGTTATGCAAGAAAGACAAGTAACCATTGAAGGTGTAGCACATCCCGTCCCCCTACCCTTTATGACATTGGCGACACAAAACCCATTAGAACAAGAAGGTACTTATCCACTACCCGAAGCACAACTCGACCGATTTCTTTTAAAGATTTATATCGAATACCCAGAAAGCGCAGAAGAATCACTTATGGTAGCCGCTGTCACCAATCATCAAACAGGCAATCAGCTAAATATTTCCAATGTTAACGCAATCGCCACCCCTGAGACTATTCTCGCCATGCAAAAACTGGCTGCTGATGTCGTTGCCGATAACAGCATCATTGACTATGCTGTGCGCATTGTACGCGCCACCCGCGACTGGCAAGGGTTAAGCATAGGCGCAGGACCACGCGGAAGCATCTCACTAATCAGTGCAGCACGCGCGATGGCAATGCTACATGCGCGTGATTACATAACACCTGATGATATTAAAGAAATAGCTCTACCTGTATTACGACATCGCGTAGGGCTTGCACCCGAAATGGAACTAGAAGGTTATAGCACCGATCAGATTCTTAGTGGAATACTAGAAAAAATCGAAGCACCACGTCAATAAATGAATATTAAACAATGATCCCAATCCCTGACAAAAATACATTTTACCTTCTTGGTGGACTAGCATTTATTGGTTTACTTGCCAGCTTTTTGCCAGCATTAATCCCATTATGGAAAATAATGCTAGGGCTAATTTTAGTTATTTTACTTATTGATTTACTCATTAGCACCTTCCTTAACAATCGCAATCAGCCCATTGAAATTAAAAGAGATTTACCAGGGTCATTACCCTTAGGCGTAAGTCGGCATATAGGGCTACGCATTAGTAATAAAAGCAACAAAACACAACGACTAGACGTATTTGATCATTTCCCTGAGCAAATTCAAAGCGAAGGTTTGCCCGTTAAACTCAGCATTCCCGCAGGGCAACATGCCGATATTCAATATAAAATTATTGCTCAGCAACGTGGCAAGCTAATCTTCCCCAAAGTACAAATTAAACTGCAATCACTGCTTAAACTCTGGAAGTTAAATTTTTTCCTACCTGTAAAAGATAAAACAAATGTATACCCTAATTTTGCTGCAATTTCACACTATGCATTATTAGCAACAGACAATAACCTTAGCCAACTAGGAATCATCAAAAAACGTCGTCGTGGCGAAGGTCAGGACTTTCATCAACTACGCGAATACCGCGAAGGTGATGCATTACGCCAAATCGACTGGAAGGCAACTGCTCGAATCCAAAAGCTAATCTCACGCGAATATCAAGACGAACGTGATCAAGAAATTATCTTTATGCTTGATTGCGGTCATCGAATGTTAGCCAAAGATGACGAACTATCACACTTTGACCACACCTTAAACGCACTCCTACTTTTATCCTATGTCGCTCTTCGACAAGGTGATGCAGTAGGGCTAGGAACCTTTGCCGGCGATCAACGCTGGATAGCGCCCCGCAAAGGTTATCATACCGTACAAAATATCTTAAACACCGTGTATGACTTACAACCTAGCAGTGAATCACCCGATTACAGTAAAGCAGCAACTGATCTATTAATTCGTCATAAAAAACGATCATTAGTAATTATACTCACCAATCTACGTGATGAAGACAGCGATGACCTATTACCAGCCATTCAGCTACTACGCAAACGTCATTTAGTGCTACTTGCCAACCTGCAAGAAGCCAGCATTGATAAAACACTAGAACAACCCATCGACGACCTACCGAGCGCGCTAAAAAATGCAGCAACTCAAAAATTCCTACAACACCGCCAAACAACATTTGAAAAACTAATATCAAGTGGCATCAATACCCTTGATGTCAGCCCTAACAAACTAACTGTTGAATTAATAAATGCCTATTTAGGAATAAAGCGAAGCGGAATACTGTAATTCTCATTTCTTAGAGATGACGTAATACTAAACCCATCCCCCCCTTTTTTTACATTTTTTATCACGAACGGCATTGATAACTGGAATCTCCCGTTACATCCTCCCAAAACATCTCGGGGGTATGAGAATTTAACATTGAACCTGTGGGTTTATAGGCTTGTATCTCCTCATTGATTTTTTTGTAACGGTTACCCTGTATTTCATATTGTTCTTTGCAGGTAATTTCAATATTTTTAATTCTGCTTGAATTATCTGTGTATATATCAGCCCACAATACTTTTGTTGAATCTGGAGCACCTGTAATTTGAAGACGGTAGGCTCGACCTCCATGTAGCACTCTTCCAGATTGATTTTTATATTTTTGAATGACCCAAAAATTCCTCGGAGCATCATCTTTTGTAGGATTGCATTTTCCCTTCCCTTTAGTTGTTACCAGCCACTCAGCTGTTTCTAAATTCCCATTTAACTCAATTCGCATAGCAATAAATTGACAACTTTTTATCTCTTTTTTTCTACTACTATTTAAAATTATTTTTTGAAGAAAATTTCCTGAAACTACATGCAACGGTTTATTTAGCAATTTATTATCCTTTGTTAAAACAGTACTGTATCCTTGCACTAAATCATGTAATTTTATATTTAACCCACTATGAAATAATTTCAATAGTTTCTCTTTATTCATGGAGCTTACTTTGTTTTTATCAGAAGCCTGAACATTAGGCTTACTCTTAGCAAGGCTTGCATTACAAGCCTGCAAAACAAGGCCTGCAAAAATACTAGCAAAAAGAATACGAGAAATTTTAGATTTAGAGTTTGTACTTTTCATGGCATTTTTCCTTTAAAAATTGATTCCATTCAAATTTACCTGAATCCGTGAGTCCAATGCGGATAGCAGGGGATAAGATATTGGTTTAGCACGGGATTTAAAAAGCTCTGCATAATTGAGTTCACCATCTGCTAGCGCAAATGGGAAGCTCACTAAATCTTAGCTTCACCCTTAGGTTAAGCGGGTATTTTTTAAACCAGTGATGAATCAATAGCTTGTGTCCTGTGCCGTAGTGACCTCACGGATTCAGGTCAAAATAAAGCTGAACAAAAGATTAACACAAAATGCTTGACAATGATTTACCCCCCCCCTGTATATTTTATAAGCAATTAACAATATTACTTATCAGATCAAAGGGGTTAATATGCAAAAAGAGAGTCGTCATACACTCTATGCTGAATGTATTCGCAAACAAGATTCAGCCATAGAGACAATCATTAATTGTCATCATTTTTTATTTCCAGATAGTCCTGATAAAGAAACTTTAAAACAATTAATAGCACAGGATATTAGCCCCTATCTGATTCAAGTTGATCCTTCTAAAAGCCCATTACAACAACAAATTAATAATTTACAAAAACAACAGTCAATAGATACGAAGATACAAACAAGTATTAATGAAAAACAGGGCTATTTACAACAATACACACAAGATTATGAAAACAGTGTACAAGCCTATCAAGAAGTTCAGCCCCAACTTAAAGCACTAGAAAAGAGCGCAGATGAATTTCTTTCACCTGAAACTAAACGCAATGAATATCTATATATTATAGATACCGAAACTGCCGCTAACCTCTGTAAAAAACAGGGGAAAAAGAAAGACTGTCTGATTCAGTTTGCCAATAAAACCATTGAGTTAAAAGACAATCAAACCGATGCTGTACGAATCTGGCGTAATAATATCGAAATCAGCCAACTCACTATTCGTGATAATCGTATTGATATAGATACAGCACATCGAGATGGTATTCAGCTTATTCCACCACCAAAATATCGAGAAGAAACCAATGCTGCGGGTGAAACCGTACAAATAAAAGAAGCTGATCAAATGGCAGGCATGATATTAGAAAACACTACGATTAGCCATTGTGATATACGTGCCCCTAAAGCCGCCTTGCAGGGTATTTTTGGTAGTGATGGCATGTGTCGCAACTTAAAAATTGATTATATTAAAGTCGGCACGCAAGGGGGTCATGCTATTTCTATCGCTGGCGTTTTAACTGGCTGTGAATTCACCAATATTAGCCTCTATCAACAAGCCGATATTAGTGCAAAAAAACCTGCACCCGTCCCTGAAATTGCCCTATTTCCAGTACGCATTGGTGGCAATATGGCTGATGATGGCATGATTTATATTCTCAATTTTAAATCAGGCTCAGGGCATGAGTATGGCAGTTTTATTGATAAAAATAATCAACTGTACCGAGCAGGATCAAATCAGCCAGAAACAATTAAAGTGACTGATTATCGAAAAATTATTCCTAAACGCTTTAAAAAAATGGCATGTGGTTTAAATGATTTTGATTATGACAAATATATTCATGAATACAGTCACTGGACAATCGCTGAATTTAAACACAATTTGCCCACTGCCTATCAGCAAATGAAAGCATGGATCAATCGACGTTTTTCAGAATATAGCACTGGAAACAGAGAAACTGAGGCAGAAAAAATTATGCTTGATGATAAGTTAGTCGATATTTTATTACCAAAAATCAGCCCAGAACAAAAAAGCAGAAAACCCTTCGGTGTTTGGGATATGTTGCATCAAGCCCAACAAGCCCTAAATATAGAAGCTCCAGAATGGCTAAACACCCGCTTACCCGATTTGCAAGAAACAGCTATTCGTAGCTTTACTATGAAATGTATTGCCATAAAAAATGGCACAATTGCACCACTTTATGATTTGGGCGACCAAAACAATGCACTACGCAAAGCCTATTTACGCTTTATGCTAAGTGATGCTGATTTTAATAAACCAATGATTGTAGCACCCTATCCCGCTAAACCACCAAAACAAGCAGACAAACAAGCTCCTTCAATCACACCTAAAGCCACTGATGTATGGAGTAGCCCTGCTGATGCTGATTTAAAAGCGGCCTTACGGGTATCCCCCAGCCTTACTGTCAATAAAAATGAAACCATCACCCTGTTTTTTGCTTCAGACTCAAGCTATAACAAAACGGGCACAAACTATAAATGGACAATCTATGGCTATACTGAAATACCCGCAGGAAAAAACAAAAGCTATACCATTGACACAGCAAAGCTCAAAGTAAAAGATAAACACCGTATTTTCTGTGAAGTCACCCAAAATGGTAAAATGCAAAGAGTGATTGCTTATTTTAATGTTAAAGCAGCAACTAAAACAGAAGCAGAAAAACCAAAAGAAATCACACCTAAAAATATCTGGAGTCATACACCCACCCTTAAAAGTGATTTACGTGTTACTCCATCACAAACCCCCAATAAAGGGCAAAAAGTTAAATTCTTCTTCCAAAAAAGTTCACGCTACAACGATGGTAGCTATACCTTTCGCTGGTCACTTAGCGGACACTCTGAACTAGGCACAGGCAAAGGTAAAAGCTACACAATAGCTACAGACAAACTCAGTGTAGGTGAAGAATACCGCTTAGTCTTTAGCGTCAATAAAACCGATGGCTCAGAAAATCATACAGGGAGTGTCAATTTTACGGTGCAGGCTGCACAGCAAGCAGAAGCTACACCAACCACAACCCAGACAAACGCCCAAACAACCCCGACCAAACCCAGCAAAAGCTGGGGCGGTCTAGCCAACGCTATTCGCGTTACCCCATCGCCTGTCCAGCAAGGTGACAAAGCCACCTTCTCCATAGACACCAGTGGCTTTAATCCCGACACCACCACCTTTAGCTATTACTGGAGCCTCGCAAAACAAACCAGCAATAAAGCGACCTTGGAAGTCGATACCACTGATCTCACACCCGGCGAACATAAGCTCAGCGTCACCCTCTACACCAAGGAAAACGGACAAAGTAAACGCACCCCGATTCCTGGCGGAGCGATGTTAACCGTCACGCCAAAAGCAGCAACAGCAGGTACAAGCAGTGCATCAACCGAAACCACTCCAAGCACTGTAAAACCCACACAAACAGGCAGAACACTCGGTCAATATATCCGTGTCACTGAAACAAAGGTAGCCAAAGGTAAAACCGTTACTTTTAGCCTCGACCCTGCTTTTGTCGCACAAGAAAGCAAAAATGCCAAAGTGACCTATTACTGGTCATTAGCTGGACACAAGGCAGGTAGAAAAGCCAGTTATGTGGTGGATACATCGGCATTGGATGAAGGAATGCATCGGATGCAAGTGGGGATGTATAAAACACCTACGGGTGGAACGCGGGTGGTATCTGATGGGTGGGGGATGTTTGAGGTTATCGAAAACGAGAAAAAACCATTAGTGAGCACATCTGCTATTGATGAACTAACAATTTATGCAAAGAGCGTGTCATCAAGTACTTTTACAGCATGGTCGAAAAATATCTTTGGGGCTGATATTCCTGATAGTGCCTATAATGGACTCTATCAGGATATCCTCAAAAAGCAGTTGAAAAATATTCCTGTTATTATTGGCAGTATGCAAACAGCCTATAGCAATGATAATCATCGTATTAATATTAACAAAAAGCATGTAGATTTAGCATTGCAGGGATATTATGAAGCAGTTTGGATATTGTTTCACATTTTGTACGAAGAGTTTGGACACCATATTGATTATTTGTTGAGAAATCATTATTCAAGTGTTGGTGGAGACGCTCTACTGGATGAAGGTGCAAAATTTGCTTTTAATCTGGGTGACATAGCTTTCTCTACTAAAAACAGTTTTACTTTTGCAACATACAGTGATGCCTCTAATACGAAGCCACTAGTAGTTGAACATATACACAAAGTTGTTCAGTCATACGTTGAACGCACTAAATTTATCAATACTGACAGAGTCGTTGGACAAAAAGAATTTTATGGTAGAAGTAAAGATGCTGATTATCCTGTTTGTACTCCAAGTGGTTATGAGTCACCATGTATTGTCCTCCCTGGCTTTGTCGACACACACACATATATTGGAAACCCAAAAGCTGGGTGGATGCAGTCAATAGCAGAAGGAAACCCTGAATATAATACTAGCTTCAATCCTGCTATTGTTAAGCTATCTGAACAAGTCAAAGATGCCTTTGTACAAGAGTTTAATGATGCACTAAAAGCAATAGGCTCTGAACTTGAGTCAGCCGCTTACGTGTTAGAGGTATACCTTA
>Ga0256840_1000434_pt1 | contig 43465 bp, 33 predicted proteins | sample 355202metaG_FD_185969 | JGI IMG/M metagenome (GOLD analysis project Ga0256840, IMG submission 185969) | Hydrothermal vent microbial communities from Mid Atlantic Ridge, Atlantic Ocean - 355-202 | ecosystem: Environmental > Aquatic > Marine > Hydrothermal vents | place: Atlantic Ocean: Mid...
ATGCCTGAAATGGCTGCAAATATTACAGAATGGATTTTAATAGCAATTGTTTATTTAGCCTTATTTGCTGTTGCAGGTTTATATTTAGTATTACTTGAACGTAAAGTTGCTGCTTGGTTTCAATTAAGACTTGGACCTAATAGAGTTGGCCCTTGGGGTTTACTTCAAACTATGGCAGATGCCTTAAAATTAGTTTCTAAAGAATTAACCAGTAATGATAGAATTGATAAGTTTTTATACAATTTAGCTCCTTACTTTGTTATTGTAACATCATTAATGGCAATGGCTGTTTTTCCATACTCAGAGCAATTTCAAGGTTTTGATATTAACATTGGTATCTTCTTCTTATTTGCTATTTCTTCAATTGGAGTTATTGGAATTTTAGTTGCAGGATGGTCTAGTAATAATAAATTCTCTTTAATTGGAGCTATGCGTAGTGGTTTACAAACAATTAGTTACGAATTATCTGTTGGTCTATCAATTTTAACAATGGTTTTGCTAACAGGTACATTACAATTATCAGAAATTGTAGAAATTCAACGTACTGGCGGTTGGCTAATTTTACAAGGCCACGTTCCTGCCATTATTGCATTTATGATTTTTATGATTGCAGGTACAGCAGAAACAAATAGAGCCCCTTTTGATTTGGTTGAAGCTGAATCTGAATTAGGAGCCGGTTTTCACACAGAATACTCAGGAATGAAATTTGCCTATTTCTTTTTAGCAGAATTTATCAATATGTTCATCATTGCTTCAATTGCCGTTGTGTTATTTTTTGGCGCTTGGTTATCTCCTTTTGGAATTACAGAAGGTATCACTTGGTTTCCACAGGTAATTTGGTTTTTAATTAAAGTTTTAATAATTATATTTTTAATGATGTGGTTTCGTTGGACTTTCCCTCGTTTAAGAGTGGATCAATTATTAACCTTGGAGTGGAAATATTTATTACCTCTAAATTTAGTTAATTTACTAATAATGGCAATTGTAATTTGGTTAAACTGGACAATTTAATAAATGACATAATACTATACAATGAGTTATTTTTCAGATATATATAACGGAATAAAAACCTTACTCACCGGAATGAGTGTTACAGGAGGTTACTTTATACGAGCACGTAAAGGAAGCATAACACAACAGTATCCAGACAATAGAGAAACTTTAAAAATGTTTGATAGATTTCGAGGTGAAGTTGTAATGCCACATAATGAAAATAATGAACATTACTGTACGGGATGTCAATCATGTGAAATTGCTTGTCCAAACGGTTCTATTGAAATTATTTGGGACAGAGCTATTGATCCTGAAACTGGGAAAAAGAAGAAAAAGATAGATAAACACATCTATCACATGTCTATGTGTACTATGTGTGGTTTATGTATAGAAGCTTGCCCTACTGATGCCATTGTTTGGGCTCAGAATTATGAAAATTCTGTTTATGACAGGGCTGCATTAACAAAAGTGTTAAACCAACCAGGATCCGTAGTAAAAGCCGGAATAGAAGATTAATATTATGGAAGCAACATTATTTTATATACTAGCAGCATTTATAGTGATTTTTGCTATTGCAGCAGTTACAAGCCGTAAAATTTTAAGAGCAGTAATATATTTATTATTTGTTTTAATTAGTATTTCAGGACTGTATTTTATGATAAACTATAACCTTTTAGCTGCCATACAACTAACCGTTTATGGTGGTGGTGTAATAGTACTTTTCATATTTTCTGTATTATTAGTTCACCATGTTGAACTAGAATTAGAAAAAACACCTATTAAGAAAAAAATTATAGCTGGTTTACTTAGTGTTATTGGTTTAGGAATTACACTTTGGGCAATTTTTACCTACCCATTTCAAACTGCAAACACCTATAAATCTATTGAAGTAGCTGATGTAGGTTTTAAATTATTAGGTTATGAAGAAGGTGGGTTTATTTTACCTTTTGAAGTAATTAGTGTATTGTTAGTTGCCGTTATGATTGGAGCTATTATTATAGCCAAAGGAAAAAAATTAAAAGAAAATTAGTTGAAAATGATTGAAGGTATCAGTATTTACGAAATTTTAACCCTAACAAGTATCTTATTTTTTATTGGAACTTATGGGTTTTTCACAAGAGAAAACTTAATTACAGTATTAATGTCTATCGAATTAATTTTAAATGCTTCGGCTGTTAATTTTGTAGTTATTAATACCTATTTATATCCCGATTTTTTACAAGGTGCCATATTTTCAATTTTTATAATTGCACTGGCTGCAGCTGAAACTGCGTTGGCAATTGCAATTATTATTAATTTATACAAAATAGTGTACTCTGTTGAAGTGAAAGATACAGAAACTATGAAATATTAATAAATTATAGTTTAAAGCAAATTAATAATTAAGACAAAAAATTTAAATCATAAAAAATGGATTTTAGTTATACTATATTTATTCCGTTGATTCCTTTAGCACTATTTTTGATACTAGGAATATTTAGCAAAAAAATACCTCCTTCTATTTCAGGATGGCTAGGTTCTTTAGGCTTAGGAACTTCATTTGCGTTATCACTTTATACTGCTTACCATTATTACTTGGAAGGAAAGCTAAATGGTGTTTATCAAACCTTTACCTACAAAAGTACTTGGCTAATATTCTCTGACAAATTACACATAGATATGGGTGTTTTAATTGATCCTATTTCTGTAATGATGTTGGTGGTTGTTTCAACAATTTCTTTTATGGTTCACCTATACAGCAGAGGATACATGAAAGGTGATGATGGCTATACACGTTTTTTTGCCTACTTAGCTTTGTTTAGTTTTTCTATGTTCGGACTGGTTCTAGCAACCAATTTGTTCCAAATGTATATTTTTTGGGAATTGGTAGGGGCTTCTTCATTTTTATTAATTGGTTATTATTATACGAAACCTTCTGCTGTTGCTGCAGCAAAAAAAGCGTTTATTGTTACTCGTTTTGCCGATTTAGGTTTTTTAATTGGAATATTACTTATTAGCTATTACAGTGGAACTTTTGATTTTAGTGAAATAAATAACCCTGAAGGTTATGTTATTACCAGTTGGGCTTCTACCTCATTTATGGGCTTATCTGTAATGACTTGGGGGTTAATTTTAATATTTATGGGTGGAGCAGGAAAATCTGCAATGCTACCCTTTCACATCTGGTTACCTGATGCAATGGAAGGCCCAACTCCTGTTTCAGCCTTAATACACGCTGCCACTATGGTTGTTGCAGGTGTTTATTTAGTAGCAAGATTATTCCCTGCATTTTCTTTTGTTGAAAACGGATTTGCTCTAGAAGTTGTTGCCTACGTAGGAGCTATTTCTTCTCTAGTGGCAGCAATAATTGCTTTAACACAAAACGATATCAAAAGAGTCTTAGCTTTTTCAACTATGTCTCAAATTGGCTATATGATGTTAGCTCTAGGAGTCTCAAAATACGAAGGACATGAAGGTTTAGGTTATATGGCTTCCATGTTTCATTTGTTTACACACGCTATGTTTAAAGCCTTGCTTTTCTTAGGTGCTGGTTCAGTAATTCATGCTGTACATAGTAATTATTTAAAAGATATGGGAGGCTTACGCAAATACATGCCTGTAACTCATATTACATTTTTAATTGCAGCATTATCGATTTCAGGAGTTCCATTTTTTGCAGGATTCTTCAGTAAAGATGAAATTTTAGCTGCAGCTTATGAACACAATATGCTTATTTATATTAGCAGTGTTTTTGTTGCTGGTTTAACTGCCTTCTATATGTTTAGATTGTATTTTGGAATTTTTTGGGGAAAAGAAAAACAATACGAACACACTCCTCATGAATCTCCAATGTCTATGAAAATACCTTTATTTTTCTTAGCCTTTATGAGTATTGCTGCAGGGTACATCCATTTTAGTGATTATATTACTGCAGATCGTAAACCTTTTTCAGCTCACTTAAATTACTCTTTAGCCGCAATCGCAACTACAGTTGGACTAATAGGTATTTTACTTGCTTACATTTTCTATAAAAAAGAGAATAATTTAGCAGATAAATTTTCGCAAGCTTTTGGAGCTTTTTACAAATGGACGTATCACAAATTTTATTTTGATGAAATCTATTTATTTGTAACTAAGAAAATAATATTTGGTATTGTTGCATCAACTGTTGCTTGGTTTGATAAATATATTGTTGATGCTTCAATGGTAGGAATTGGCAATGTAACTGTATCTTTTTCAAGTAAAATAAAAGGAATGCAATCTGGGAAGTTTCAAGATTATGCAATGGCATTTGTAGGTGGAGGTGTTGTACTCGCAATGGTTGTTTTTTATATATGGATAAATTAATTTAACGTAATGGATATTTTATCACTTTTTGTAATAGTACCAGTTTTAACTGTTTTAGTCTTAGCTTTTGCTAAAAATTTAAAGCAAGCAAGAATAATATCACTAATAGGAATGGCAATTCAATTTGCTATGTCAATAAATTTAATATTTGCTTATGTTAAAGAGCGAGCTGTAAATAGTGACATTATGGTTTTCACCAAAGATGTTGTTTGGTTTGAAAGCTTAAACATTCATTACAGTATTGGAGTTGATGCAATTTCAGTAGTTATGATTGCTTTAACATCAATTATCGTTTTAGCTGGTGTATTTATCTCTTGGAAAATCGATGATTTACCTAAAGAATTCTTTATTTCTCTAATTGTTTTATCATCGGGAGTTTTTGGATTCTTTATTTCAACCGACTTATTTACACTGTTTGTTTTCTATGAAATTGCTGTAATTCCAATGTATCTATTAATTGGTATTTGGGGTTCTGGGCCTAAGGAAAACTCTGCAATGAAATTAACCTTGATGTTAATGGGTGCCTCAGCTGTATTATCAGTAGGTATCTTTGGAATATATTTTAATTCTAATGCTGATGGCGGAGCATTAACATTTAATATTTTAGAAATTGCAAAAGTTAATATTCCTCTTGCAGCCCAAAATATATTTTTCCCGCTGGTATTTGTTGGCTTTGCTGTAATTGGAGCTTTATTTCCTTTTCATACTTGGTCACCATCAGGTCATGCTTCTGCACCAACTGCCGTATCAATGCTACATGCTGGAGTACTTATGAAATTGGGAGGTTATGGTGTGTTTAGAATCGCCATGTATTTATTACCTCTAGGTGCTTTAAGTTGGTCTAATTTCTTTTTAGTTTTATCTGCTACTGGTGTTATTTATGGAGCTTTTGGAGCCATTATGCAAAAAGATTTAAAATATGTAAATGCTTATGCTTCTGTTAGCCACTTAGGACTTGTTTTATTTGCTCTTTTAATGTTAAATAAAACTGCTTGGAATGGAGCTATTATTCAATCTTTATCACATGGATTGTTAACCGCATTATTCTTTGCTCTAATTGGAATGGTGTATGGAAGAACACATACACGTGAAATATCTAAATTAAGTGGTTTAATGAAAATTTTACCTTTTATAGGGGCTATTTATGTAATTACTGGTTTGGCTTATTTAGGATTGCCTGGTTTTAGTGGTTTTGTGGCTGAAATGAATATTTTTGTTGGTGCTTTTGAACATCCTGATATGTTTCATAGAATTCTAACAATAATTGTAGTTTCATCTATTGTTGTTACAGCTGTTTATATTTTAAGAATGGTAGGTAAAATTATGATGGGGCCTATAACAAATGATGAATATAGAAAATTACCGAAAGCAACTTGGTATGAAAAAGTAGGATTGGTATTACTGCTAATCCCCGTTGTTATTATTGGTGTAATGCCTCTTGGATTAAGTGAAATGATTAAAGCAAGTATTCAACCGTTTTTAGAACGGTTACTCTAAAAAATTAAGAAATATGAACTGGGAAAGTTTACTATTAATGCGTTCAGAAATAGGGTTATTGGCAATTATATTATTGTTAGTAATTTTCGAAATATTTTCTAACAAAAAACAAAAAGCAAATATAATTCCATTTGCACTTATTTTATTAACAATTAATACAGTGATAGGTTTTTTACCTTTAAATACCGGTGAAATATTTGGCGGAATGTTTAGAACAAATGCCCTATTACATTTATTTAAAACTACACTAAGTATTGGTGTTTTAATTTTACTGTTACAATCTGCTGATTGGTTGAAAGAAAAGGTAATTGCTGAAAACAAATCAACAGAATTTTTAATCCTTATTTTATCATCCTTATTAGGTACCTACTATATGATTTCTGCAGGTGATTTTTTAATGTTTTATATTGGTCTTGAATTAGCAACACTTCCTGTTGCCGCTCTAGTAGCCTATGAAACCTTTAAAAGGAAATCTGCTGAAGCAGGTGTGAAATATATTTTATCTTCAGCTTTAGCTTCGGGTTCTACAATATTTGGTATTTCTTTATTGTATGCAACTACAGGAACTATTTATTTTGATGCTATGGCTGAAATTTTAACAATATCAAACCTTTCTATTTTAGGATTTATATTTTTCTTTTCCGGATTGGCATTTAAAATTTCATTAGCCCCATTTCATTTTTGGACTGCTGATGTTTACGAAGGAGCACCTATAAATGTAGCTTCTTATTTATCTGTTATTTCAAAAGGTGCGGCTGTAGTTATTTTAATGATTGTTTTATTTACTGTTTTCAAACCCTTAATTCCTATTTGGAGTAAAATTATATATATCATTGCAATAGCCACTATGTTTGTTGGAAACCTTTTTGCTTTAAGGCAACAAAACATGAAACGTTTTTTAGCCTATTCTTCAATTGCACAGGCTGGTTTTATCTTATTAGGTTTATTATCTGTTGATCAATTGGGTACAACAACTGTTGTTTATTTTGTAGCTGTTTATATTTTCTCAAATTTGGGAGCCTTTGGTGTTGTACAAGCAATATCAGCCGCATCAAACAAAGAAAATATTGATGATTATGAAGGGTTTTACAGAACCAATCCAAGGTTAAGTATGGTTATGATGCTATCTCTATTTTCGTTAGCAGGAATACCTCCATTAGCAGGTTTTTTTGGTAAATTCTTTTTATATGTGGCTGCTGCAAGTAAAGGTTATTATATTTTAGTATTTATTGGAGTTGTAAATGCTACAATTTCATTGTATTATTATTTATTGGTGATTAGAGCTATGTTTTTACGAAAAAACCCAGATGCTATCCCATATTTTAAAAGTAAACCTTATATGAAATTAGGCTTAATTATGGCAGCTGTTGGTATTTTAGTTGCAGGTTTATATAGCCCATTATATGAGTATATTTTCTCAATTAGTAATAGTTTTTTAAATTAATTTAGTATGGCACTAGGAGGCAAACATTTATTTGGAAGTATTGAAGATCAACGAGTAACTTTTGTTGAAAAAAAGATAGATGAAAACCGTAAAGATTTTTTAAAAAAATTATTAGAGCACAATGGTTTTGAAGTAATTATTCAAGAAGAAAAAAGAAAAACTGAAGATGAACCTCAACTTTATACAGTTGCAGTAACTGACATGGTTTTTAATCCAACTATTTGGGTTTTTGAACGTAAATTAAAAACATTAGACGGCAGAAAAGTAACACATGAATATTGGAATCAAAAAACAGAAGAAACCAAACCTCAATATTGGAAAAATTCTAAATAGCTTGTAACTCAGAAATAATTGTTTTTTTAATAAATTCATATAAAATATAATCTACTATATGTTGGGTTTCATTTGGAAAATCTAACTCAACATTTTTATCACTTTCAATCCAACTTTTAATTTTTGAAATGTGTTTCTTTTTTAAAGATTTTAATATTGGAACTCCTAATTCTTCCAATGCCTTTGCATTAAAGTGTTGTTCGTATTGATTTTTCATTGGTATTACCAATAGTTTCTTTTTTAAAAAAATAGCTTCAGCTGGACTTTCAAAACCAGCTCCACATAAAATTCCTCGACAAGAGGCTAAACTTTTTTCGAATTTTTCACTATTTATTGGCTTTATAAATACATTCTTCTTTTGATAATATTCTTTGGCTTCTTTAGAAAAAACTTTCCATTTCACCCCTTTAATCTTAGATAGTACATCTATTATTCTTTTATCAGAATATGCAGGTAAATACACGGTAAAATGATCTTTCTCAGTACGTTTTAACAACCTGATATTATTTCTAATAATAGGTGTATATACTTTATTGTTATATTTTTCAAAATGAAAACCATAATTGTATGTGCATTTCGCATAATTTTTAATAATGAAGCTACCTATTAAATCTTTATGTGAAGGTTTTGGTACATTTTTAGAGTACAATATGCTTTGGTGGCTAAGAGAAATACTTTTTACACCTCTTAGCTTGCACGCCCAAGCTGAAATTGGTTCAAAATCATTAATTACTAAATCATAATTTTTTACAGGACACTTTTTAATTTCTGAAAACACTCTAAAAATATTGTTGTTTTTTATAGTTTTAATAAAATCTATTCCGCCATTTTTACCAAAATAGAAACTAAGCCCTTTATACTTATAATTTATAGTATAGTCTAAAACTACTTCTGCTTGTGTACCACTAATTAAAATATCTACCTGAGCTCTATTTAATAACGCGGGTATCACTTCTTTAGCTCTACTCAAATGTCCGTTTCCAGTACCTTGTATGGCATATAATATTTTCATACATTTAATTTTTAAAATTAAAATCTTCAACCAATTCTCCAAAAATTTCTTTGGCAGTTTTATCAACTAAATCTTGCTCTTCAATAGTTTCTTTGGCTTCTTCTTTTTGATAATGAAGATTGTTATATTTATACAAAACCCATTTTTTATTAGTGTATTCTAAGGCTGTTAAATTTTCAATCCAATCGCCAGAGTTCAAATACATTACCTCTCCTTCATTTGTAACAATATTTTTAATAACAGGTTGGTGTATATGCCCACAAACAACATAATCAAACTTGTTTTGGATTGCAATATCTGTAGCTGTTTTCTCAAAATTATTTATAAATTTAACAGCAGATTTAACACTGTCTTTAATTTTTTTGGATAATGAAATTTTTCCTTTTCCAAAAAACTCACTAATATTATTTACAGCCTTGTTAATTAATATTAAAAAATCATAGCCTTTTGCACCTAATTTAGCAAGCCATATTGAATGTTCCATGGTGACATCAAAAACATCACCGTGAAAAAACCAAGATTTTTTACCGTCTAATTCTAAAATTAATTTATTTTTTATTGAGAAAGAGCTGATTTTAAAATCAACAAATTTTCGAAGCATTTCATCATGATTCCCAGTAATATAATAAATTTCTTTTCCTTCAGAAATCCAGCCAATTATATATTTTATCACTTTCATATGAGCTTTTGGCCAATAACTTTTCTTAAACTGCCAAATGTCAATTATATCTCCATTAAGAATTATGATTTTAGGATTGATACTTTTAAGGTAGCGTAACAATTCTTTTGCGTGACATCCATATGTACCTAAATGAACATCTGAAATTACAACAACATCAAGTTTTCTTTTCTTATTATTTGAATTCACACATCAAAATTTACATTCAAAACTATTAATTGAACTTATTATGGAGTGCAATTAAAGGTATTGCTGTAATTTTAATGTTTTGTAACTATTATTAATTAGTTATTAAATTGAATAATTTTTTTCCCAAGGTAAATTAAAGTATTTCCTTTTTCAATTTTAAAAGAGTCTTTTAGTGAAGATATTATATGTATTTCTTCATTGTTATCTTTTAAAAATAGTGGTATAGCTTGTGGTTCTTTCTCAATTTCTTTTAGCAAAGTTATATAGTGTTCTTTTGAATTTACAGTAACTTCATTTATTACAGGAAAATCTCGAACAATTTCGCTTAAGTTAATATAATCATCACTATTTATAAGTAAATTTTGAACTGATTTTATGTTTTCTCCTTTCATTTCATCACTTGAAATAAGCCTGTAAGCCCCTTTCTCTCCAAATATTTTGGTGAATTTTTCAATGGCATATTCATTTACAGAAGCACTTCCTGTTAGAGCCAATAAAAATCCAATATCATTTAATTCTACATTTTCAATCAAATCATCTGAATAAACATTTCCTTCAATAGCCTCTAACCCAAGTGATTTTGCCTTGTTTATATGATTTCTGTTACTATCAATTAAAACAACTCTTCTATTATTTTTTTGTAAATAAGAAGCTATTAAGCGTGCAAAATTTGAAGCTCCAATTATAATAATTCCATTGGATGATTTTAAAAACACCCCTGAAATTTTAGCAAATAACCTTGCTGTTGTAGCGTTTAATAAAACGGTTCCAAGCACAACCATAAATACCAAGGGAGTTATATACTCAGCACCCGGTTCACCTTCCATTGATAACTTTAATCCAAATAAAGAAGCAATACCTGCTGCAACTATTCCTCTTGGACCAACCCAACTTATAAATAACTTTTCATTTAATTTTAGTCCTGAATTTACTGTGCTTGAAAAAACAGATAAAGGCCGAAGTATCAAAATAATAATTGCAAATAATAACGCAGTTTCCCATCTATACAACAACAACATATCTTTAATATTCATGTTGGCTGCTAAAAGAATAAACAAAATTGAAATTAACAAAATACTTAAAGATTCTTTAAAGTATAAGATTTCTTTTAATTCATTTATTTTCATATTTCCAAGTACCATTCCCATAATAACAACAGCCAATAATCCTGATTCATGGGCGAATAAATCTGACAAAACAAATACAGCAAGTACACTAGAGAGAACAATTACATTTAATAAATAATGAGGAATTATTTTAAATTTTATAGCGTAAAAAAGTGCGTATGCTGATGTAAACCCAATTGAAGTACCAATAATTATAATTTTACCAAATTCTATAAGAGCTTCTTTTGTGTATTCATAACCTTCTCCAACAATTATAAATTCAAAAACCAATACAGATACCAAAGCTCCTATTGGATCTATTAAAATACCTTCCCATTTTAAAACTGCCGACACATCTTTTTTAAGTGGTATATTTCGTAAAATTGGTGCTATTACAGTTGGCCCTGTAACAATAATTAAGGCAGAAAACAAAAAAGAAATTTGCCAACTTAAATTGAATATTAAGTGTGCTGCTATTCCTGCACCAATAAAAGTAATTAGAGAACCAACTGTTATTAGCTTTAAAATAGATGGTCCTACATTTAAAACTTCATCTTTTTTAAGGGTTAAGCCTCCTTCAAATAAAATTATACTAATGGCTAATGAAACAAAATTAAACAAACGTTCTCCGGGAAATAAGCCTTCTTTTCCATTCCAAACAGGCTCTAATAATTTGGTTCCATCTACTGTGTATAATGTTGATATTGGGCCTACTAATAAGCCAATTATAATTAGGGGTAAAATAGCTGGAATTTTAAATTTCCACGCTACCCATTGGGCAATAATACCTAAAACTATAATTCCTGCTAATTCTAACATGTTTTTTCAATTTATGTAGCAATATAATTATAATTTACCATTTATTAAATGGTTTCTTTGCCAACATAGCATTGTAATATTTTACTTGCCCCGTAACTTCATCTCCTAACCAATCAGGTTTTTTAAAAGTTGTATTTACATTTGGCAGTTCAATTTCAGCTACAATAAGCCCTTTATTTTCACCTAAAAATTCATCTACCTCAAAAAAAAGGTTATTGCTAGCCGGAATAATATATCTAACTTTTTCAATAATTGTCTTTTCACAAAGAGCTAATAAACTTTTTGCATCTATTTTAGAAATTTCTTTTTCCCATTCAAAGCGAGAAATTCCTTCATTATCACTAACTCCTTTAACAGTAATAAACCCTTTATTTTCCATTATTCTTACGCGAACAGTTCGTTCAGGAACTGTTGATAAAAATCCTTGAGCTATGTTATACTTCCTTATAGCTAAATTTTTAAAATTACTTCTAACTAAAAATTTTCTTTCAATTTCAATTGGCATTTTTTATAATTACTTGTAATTAGTTATCTAAATTTCACTTCCCAAGAAACAACAAAAGAGTATATCCAAAAGTAATTCCCTGGGTCAAAAGTAATTTCCTGATGAATTATCTCAAACCTTGATCCCCATAAGTTTTTATTGTTTTTTGAAGAAAAATAATATCCTGAATTTAGATTTTGAGATTGTAAATTAATAATTACATTTTCATTTCCTCCAAAATTAAATCTATCTATTTCTGGAGAATATCCCATACCAAATGCAACTGAAAAATAATTATCTGCATCTTTTCTGTATTTTCTATAGTTTAAAGTTCCAGATTTACTAATCCCATTATCATTTGGGGTAATATAAGTTCTAAAAGCCCAATAACTATTACCCGTATACCAACCAATAGAGCCTGTATAAATAGTAGTTGTAGAAGTATATTTTAAAGCTCTGAAACCTGCTGATATTTCAAAACTTTTAGGTAAAGATTTATACAATTCTGCTCCATACCTAAAATCTGGAAATAAAAATGTATTTGCGAATCCAATGTTTAAATATGCGTACAAACCATTTGCAATTTTAGGATACAAATCAAGTTCAAATTGCATTCCATTTTCTTGAAATCTTCTACTAAAATTTACTTTAGCAATTAAACTTCCGTATTTAGTTTGTCTACTGTATTTTAGTGTATGCAATTGCATTGGATCAAACACTTCAGAATACAAATCAACAGCAGCTCTTAAGCCAATGGTATTAAAACTCAATGCATTTATTAAACTATTTTTATAATCTAAGGCTTTTTGATTGCTTGGGTTTAATAAAATAACTTGCTCAACTGTTGCCAACGCATCTTCAGGGTTCTTTCCATTTTGTTGTGCTTTTGCTTTCAACAATAAAATTTCTTCATTCTTTGGAAAATGTTTTAAAGCTAAAGTTGTTAATTCTAATGCTTTAAAAGGGGATTCACTCCATAACTCATTATTAATAGCTGCAATCCAAGTTGTTTTTCTTTGAGGGTCTTTATTTAATACATACATAAATTCTTTTCTTGCTTTTTTATAATTACTATCCCAAGAGTATGTGCTAGCTAAAAAGGCTCTAATATCATGATAATTAGGGTACTTAGTTAGAATAAATAACAAAGAGTCTTGTGCTTGTTTTCTATGCTTATTAAATGCTAACTCTCTAGCTACTTCAAAAGCAGTATCGGGGTTTCCATCAAAAATTTTTTGTTGACCAAAAACGTTTAATGAAATAAAAATAACGACGATATAAAAAATTAGGATTGTTTTTGACATTAGTTTTGGAGTGTGTTTTTAAATGATTTATATTCTTGATTTTCAGGATATACTAACAATAGACTATCGACAATAGAATTAGATTGTTGTATATCTTCCATTCTTTTAAGCGCTTTTGCCATTTTAAAACTAACGGACGGATTGGTTATTTCATTTTTTAATGCTTTTTTATAAATGGCAATAGATTTTTTATCTTGGTCTGACCACCAATACAAGTCGAGTAAAGCAACATACCCATCTGAATAATAAGGGTTTCTTTTTAATACATTTAAAAATGCCGCTTCTGCTTTTTTATATTGCCCATTCCAAGCAAAAGTTCTTCCTTTTAACGTTCTAGCATCAGCATGGTTTGGCAATTCATTTAAAATATAATTACATAATAACCGTGCTGTTTTATACTCTTTATTAAATGCTTTCTCTCGGGCAAGAAAAAATATTTGATCATAATTCAATTCTTTAGTTAGTTTTTTAATAGTTGCTTTTTCGGTATCAGTAAATTTAAAATTAGGCTTTCTGTAAATATTAATTGAATCTGGATAAATTTTATTTCGCTTGGTTAGGTAAGCATTTATATTTTTAAATTTCTCTAATGAGTCTTTAATTGTTTTTAGAAGCTCATCTTCTTTCACTTTATAAATTCCAAAATGATTGTTTATTTTATACAAATCACCAGCTGAATACAAATAATCTTTATACATAAAATCATTAATCTTCCCTTTATAACGCATAAAAGCAATTTGGTGAATATTTCTAAATTGTTTGGCTGTATCTAGGCCTTCACTTAACCAAGACACTTCTTCTACTGGGTTTAATTTATAATTATTCATTAAAAAAGATACTAAACTTGGAGTAATATCCCAGTGTGAAGAAACCGATTTAAATGTAACTGCTTTTTTTAATAATGGGCTTGCAATATATAAAGGCACATGAAAACGACATAATTTATCTTTTTGTGTAATAGGAATTAACCGATGATCACCAGTAATAATAAAAATGGTATTTTCATATTCTGGTCTTTTTGCATACGCTTCCATAAAGTTTTTAATAGAAGTATCTGTGTACAATAGACTTGCAAAAATATCTTTATACTCTACTACTTTTTCTTTGTCTATTTTTAAAATTTTTACTGAATTTAAAATACTATCTACTCTCTTTAAATATTTTTCTTTGTTAGGGAATGTAAATGGCTCATGGTTTGTAAGCGTCATCACTATATCTAACCTTGGTAACTTTTTATTTTGAATTGACTCTAGCATTTTTTTAAATATTTCCTCGTCAGGATATCCCCAAGAGAAACCTCCTTCATTAGCTGCTGTTTTTTGATACTTTGGTCCATATTTACTTTCATCAATTACATCATCAATTTGATTGTATTCTAAAAAATTAATTTTCCGGTCAAAACTCGATGGATCTCCTGAATAATAAGATGTTGTATAGCCATTTGCCTTTAAAATACTTATTAGAGAAATATGAGAAGGTGTGTTATGTATTTCTAAAAATCCTGTATCTCCAAATGGTAGAGAAGCTGTTAAAGATGGTAAAATTCCGAAAGTTCTTCCTGTGTTACTTACAAAATTTTCCCAATACAATGATTTTGATATTAATGAATCTAAATAGGGTGTAAAACCTGCATATGTATGGTTACCAACAAATTCACCTCCCAAACCTTCAACCATAATAATTACAATGTTTGGCTTACTTTCTGAAATGTTAAAAAACGGTTTTAGTACATCTTTTATTGTTGAAGAAGGTTTGAGTAATGGATAATCATTTCTTCCATATAAATTTGCATTTGTTTTATTTTTTTCTGTTTGAAAATTTACAATATCTGCAATCAAATACTGAGTTTTATTTTGGTATAATTCACTTGAGGCATCTAATAATACGAGCTTTAAGCTCCCAAAAATCAACACTAATAATATTGAAATAATAAGCACCCTAGCATTATTTAATACTTTTTTCAACAACCAGTAAATACCATAAAACAGACCTATTAGTAATAAAAAAGGTAAAAATGTATAGAATGATAAAGAAACTGACGATGTTACAGTAGTGTACATATCGTTATACGAATATCCTAATAAATCTGCACCTAAATTAATATGAGTGGTTAAACTATATTTTATTAAAGATATTTGTATTAATAAAATAATTAAAAATAATACTTGAAAAATAGAAGTTGTATATTTTTTGAAAATAAAGCCCAAAAGCCAAAATAGTGGAAAAAAGACTGCTCCTAAGGTTACAACTGCCCAAAAATCATTTAAAAACTTATATACAATAATGTTTAATGTCGGTAAATTCCCATCATAATCTGTTAAAAACCATTCAACAAAACTACCAATCCATACTATTATTAATACCGTAAATAACAGCTGAAAATAGCCATTCAGTAATTTTGAAATTTTTATTTTCATACTTATATAATTAACCAAATTTAATTATTGACTTTCCCTAACCCTTTCCTAGTCATTTCTCCCCATTTTTTCTTTTTATTGAAAAAATAGTCTAAGTTTCCTCTCACGGCAGCATATAAAACGAAAGGGTGTAAAACAAAAGGTTCTAACAAACTTATAATTATTAATTTTAAGCCTGTTTTTTTCTTTTTATATTGATGATATGTTAATTCTTCAGAAAAAATAGCTCCCAATGACAACAGTATTGTAAATAAGTAGGCCAAGATAAAAAATGCCAATGCATAATCCCATTTCACTTCATTTAGCGCAATTAAAATTCCAAAATAAATAATACCTATAACTTCAATAACAGGTGCAAATCGTTCAAAAATCAACCAATAAGGATAGCTTAACAATCCTAAATTTCTATAATTAGGATTAAATGCAATTTTACGGTGTTTTCTTAAAACTTCTATGGTTCCTCTGGTCCATCTATTTCGTTGTGAAATAAATATTTTATAATTATCAGGTGCTTCGGTCCAACATAACGGATCTGGAATGTAAGCCACCTTGTAGTTTACTTTTTTTTCTTCTAAATACCTTCGTATTCGTACAATTATCTCCATATCTTCACCCACTGTTGAGGTATCATACCCTCCAACTTCAATAGCAATTTTTTTATCGAACATACCAAATGCACCCGATATAACTAGCAATCCATTTAACCTACTCCAAGCCATTCTTCCTAATAAAAAGGATCTTAAATATTCTAGTATTTGCGCTTTTTCAATAAGCTTTGTTGGTAAATTTACATCCATTAATTTACCATCTTTAATAATACTGCTATTTGCAATTCTAATAACACCTCCTGTAGCTACAACTTTTTTTTCTGTTGCTTCTAAAAAAGGTTTTACCATTTTTTGTAAAGCATCTTCTAATAATAGACAATCCACATCAATACAGGCAACATACCTACTATTGCTAATATTTAAGCCCATATTTAACGCATCTGCTTTTCCTCCATTTTCCTTATCAACTACAATTAGTTTTTCAAATGCTGGGTTGGTTGACTTATAAACTCCTTTGCGAAGTGGTTGTGTGCTTATTTGTTGATTTATTAAATAATCAATATTAACCAAATCATACGCTTCTATAAGTTTTTCTAAACTGTTGTCTTTACTACCATCATTTACAATAATTACATCATAATTAACATAGTGATTAGATAGTAACGATCTAACATTTTCAACGATATTTAAACTTTCATTATACGCTGGTGCTATTATTGAAATTGAAGGAGCCGCATCAGATGAAAGTATTTTTTTATAGTTAACAAAACTATTTTTCTTAAAATATTCAATAGTTTCAAAAGCAGATATTATTGATAAAATTATATAAGACGAAATAGCTAAAAAAGCATAGCCAAAAAATAAATAATGAATTACTTGTATAATACCATTTAATGTGGTTGTATTCATATATTAATTATTTTGAACGAAATTTAACACCCTACTGTTTTCAAATGCTTTTTTGTTAGTAAGCAATTGAGAAAAAGTATTATTATTTATAGATTTTAACATTTTTAAAGCTGAAAGCTGAATTTCAAAATTGTTGCTATGAATATGTTCTGTTATGAATGTTTCATCTGATGGTTCAAAAATATTTTCTAACAATTTAAAAATAGCCACTTGTTCTTCTTCTGAATAACTTTTAAAATTGTTTATTAAAACACCCTTAGCATCTAACACTTGTAAATGAGTTAAAACCAAAATAACCTGCAATCTAATTTTTTGATTTTCATGGTTCATTAATTGTATTAACGTGTCAACATTTTCATATTTATTATACATTTTAGCTAATTTCAAGGCAAACATTACCACTGAATCATTTTTTGAAATTAACCAATCTGTAATTTCTGGAATTTCTTGATTCTCAAGGTGTTTTAATTCTTCTAATAATTCTATTTGATCCCATTCAGATAAATCTGATTCTAAACTAGACAAAAATTTAAGCCCTTCAAAATGGAATAAACTAACCAAATACAATTGCACTTCTTTTTGCACCTCTTTTTTGGGATAATTTATCAGTATTTTTATTTGGGAGTATGCTTCTTCTACCTTAAACTGTGTTAGTTCTTTTATTCCTTTGGCTATTTCGTACCAGTTTTCACTTTCTAATTGTTGGTAAGCAAATGATTTTAAATTAGATTGTAAATAAATATGTTGGATATTTTTTTCGATTTCACCTGAAATTTCATTTTTTAATTTTAGTAAAGTTTCAATAATAATTTTTCTATTAAAATTATCATTAATTTCAATGTTGATTATATTTATGAATTCAATTTCTTGGTTACTTGCATTATCTCCTTCAGATTCATTAAACAAAAAGGATAGTAGTAAGGTTTCATATCTTTTTTTAGATTCTTCCTGTAAAACTTCTTCTTTTCTTAAAGAGCTTCTTAAAATTTTTAAATAAACAACAAAAATAACTACAATTAAACTTAAAAAAACACTCAGTATCCATACCAATTGTAATTCAAATGGTAATTGTTGAAAATAGTTTTGAATAATTTTATGTATTTCCAAGTTAATTTTATTATTTGGTTACGGTAACAAACGTTTAATTCTAATTGTTAATTCATTTGGACTAAAAGGTTTTGCCATAAAATCGCTGGCTCCTAAATTAAATGCTTTTAATACCATTTCTTCTTGTCCTGCAGCAGAAAAAACAATAATTTTAGTTTCTAAATTTAGTTTATTCCTAACGTGACTTATTACTTCTAACCCACTTACAAAAGGCATCATTATATCTGTTAAAATTAAATTTGGGTGGTGTTTTTCTATAAGTTCTATGGCTTTCTTCCCATCTTCTGCAACTAAAACTTCATACCCTTCTTTTTCTAACTTAAACTTTAACAGCAATGAAAGTGTAGAATTATCTTCTGCTAAAACAATCTTTTTTTTATTGTTCATCTTTTAATAATTTTAGTTCTGTTAATAATTCAATTTTAACATCTTTAAGTATTTTATCACACAAGTTAATACGTTCATCAACATTATTCAACTGTTTTTTCTCTCTAAATCTATTCACAAGGTCGTGAATTACTTGATCTAACTTTGAAATCCCAAACATCCTTATGCTTGGCTTAATTTTATGTGTAGCTTCATGTAAAAGTTTCCAGTTTTTACTTTTAAACCCTTTATCTAATATTTCTAAAAATTCATCAATATCATTTATAAAAGACTCTATTAATAATGCTAAAATAGAGCTTTCGTTCATTGTTTCTTCTCTAATAAATTTCAAGTCTGTATACTTTTCAGATTTAGATTTGATTTGTTTTTCAATGTTTTCAGGGGTTTTATTGTTATTTTCTTCACTAATTTTTCCATATTTTTTTAATAACTTATAAACCTCAGCAGGTTTAAAGGGTTTAAAAATATAATCATCCATGCCCGCATTTATGGCTCTTTTAATATCATTTTTAGAAGTATAAGCAGTCATGGCAATTACTGGTATTTTAGATACTTGTTCAGAAATATCATTTTTAATAATTTTTGTTGCCTCATAACCATCCATAATGGGCATTTGTATATCCATTAAAATAACATCGTATAATTTTTGTTGGGTTTTTTTCACTCCTTCTATCCCATTATTAGCAAGATCTACAGTACAACCCCACCTTTCTAACCTCGTTTTTCCTAGTAATTGATTTGTTTTATTATCATCAACCAACAAAATATTTAGATCTAGTGGTTTGTCCATAGATAAATCTTCTTCAAGCTCTTCAACTTTTATTTTACTAGAACTTTTTTGTAGTGGTAATGTAAATTTAAAAACACTTCCTTTTCCAAATTTACTTTCAACATTTATTTCACCATTTAACAATCCAACTAACTTTTTTACAATTGTAAGTCCCAAACCTGTACCTCCATAAATTCTAGAAGTATCACTTTTTGCTTGTGTGAATGCCCCAAACACCGTATTTATTTTATTAGAAACTATACCAATACCTGTATCTTGAATTTCAAAAAAAACAGTTGTACTCTTTGTTGATTCTTTTAGTTGTTTAACCGAAACTGTTACAGACCCTTTATTGGTAAATTTAATAGCATTTCCTATTAAGTTTAGTAGTATTTGCCCTAATCTGGTAGGGTCACCAACAACTTCTTTTGGTGTATTTGAATCAATCTCTAAGTTTAAAGAAATATTTTTCTCACGAGCTTTTATTTTCATAAGCCTAACAACTTCATTTAATTGTTTATGTAAATTAAATGGAATTACTTCAATTTCTAATTTTCCTGATTCTAATTTTGAAAGATCTAAAACATCATTAATTAGAGAGAGCAAAATTTCTCCTGAGTTTTGCATTGTTTCTAAATGTAACTTTTGCTCTGTGGTTAATTTTGTTTCAAGCAACAAATCTGTGAATCCAATAATTGCATTAAGTGGGGTTCTAATTTCATGACTCATATTTGCTAAAAACTCATTTTTAACCTTTAATGACTCTTCTGCAGACTCTTTAGCTTTTTTCAGTTCAATATCTGTCAATATTCTATCTGTGATATCTGTACCAACAGAAATATAAGTATCGTTTGCACCTTTTGATATATGCCATTCTATCCATTTATATTCTCCATTACGTGCTTTAATTTTTCGTTTAGATATATCAACAAAATTTTTTATGTTGAAATTGACATAATTATTAATTGCTTCTTTAGTTTTGATTGCTTCTTGCTTATTATCGTAAGTAACATCCCACCACTTATCTCCCATAATTTCTTCAACTTCATATCCTAACATTTTTTTTACTGAGGGTGATGAATAAATAATTTCATCTTTATTATTACTAACCATAACAAGAGAATTAACATTCTCTAAAATTTTATCTGATTGTATTTTTGATGCTTCTTTCTTTTTCCAAGAAGTAATATCTATTCCTACAGAAACTATTTCATTATCACTTAAAGAGTCTCTCCACTCAATCCACTTTACTTTTTCATTTTCACATTTCAACTTTCTTTGATATGGTTTCGTATTGAATTCTTTTTCTCCAGATAAAATTCCTTTTATTTTATTTCTAAATAATTTACTTTCTTCTTTTGAGAAAAAGGTTAAACCCCACCATTGTTTTCCTAATAGTTTCTTAGGTTTATAACCAATAAGCTTTTCTGCTGTTGGGGAAATATAGGTTACTTCACCCTTTCTATTATATGAAATTACCAATATATCAGCTTCATTTAATAGCAACTTGGTAATTGTTGTATTTCCTATTTCTTTGTTGTTTTCCTTCACTATTTCACTTTGTTTAAAGGTACATTTTATTCTTTAGTTTTACAACGTAGACTAAATTCTCTTTCATCAATTTTTTTGTTTTTGTATAAAATATTTTGAATTAGAATAACTAAAATAGTTTTAAAATAAAATTAACTTCTAACTTTATAAATATAATAATTTCTTTGAGTTTTTAAGTAATTACGAATTCAAGTTATAAAGTTTTATTTCACAAAGGTTTAAAACTAAAAAAAGCCACTTAAAAAAAGTGGCTTTTAATGAAATTAAATTAAACTAAAGGAGAGGATTTAAATACGTTCAAAAACTAAATTACTCTCTTCATTTCCCGAATCATCTAAATTATTTACCTCAACTCTAGTACTTTTAACATCAACCGTCAACCAATTTTCGTTAAATTCATCAAAAGGTGTAGCTTCACCGAAGTTTAATTCTAGTTTTAGTTTTTCATTTTCATAAAAAACTGACCAACTCCCTTCTATTGTATTGTTATCTTTAGTTGCAGTTACTAAAGAATTATTTTTAAAATCTATAACAAAATCATTATAATTTGTGGTTTCATTTTGTCCTTCATAATTAAAATTAGCAACCAACCAAGTGCCTTCATTTAAAATGTTTATCAGTTCCGTTTTACCTTCGTTGTTGTCACATGTTTTTTCTAATTTAAGTCGGTTTTGATTCACTCTTAAATCTATCTCATTCTCATCATCCATCCCATAAACCATCCAGTTGAATGAAAAATCTGGGTAAGCTTCAAAGTAAATATTAATGTATTTTCCTGCTTGAGATTGATTTCCCATCCCCATACCATCTTGTGATGTGTTTAATTCCCAAGTTCCATATATGTATTCTCCTGCAATTATAGTTTTAACTGTTCCGTCTTCTAAAAATGTAAATGTAAAATCTGTGTACTGTGCCGTTTTATCAACATCATTTATAATTATTTTGTAAATATTCCAGCTACAAGTTTGCAACAATTCAGCAATTTGATTTTCCGTACAATGCATACAATCATCATCATCATAATCATTATCATCATCTTCATCACACATAAATTCAGCATCTGTCATTAAATTACCCATCTCTTCCATATTGTTGATTATTTCTTCGGTACCGTCATAAAGTTTCATTGTAATTGGGAAATTAATTGAAATTATGTTACCATCACCTAAATGATTTATAAGTGCGTAAAACTGCATATCATTATTAACTACAATTGTTTCAATTAGCTGGCTGTTTTCATTATATTTTGACAATGTAATGGGATACACAAAATCGACACATTCAATATCGTCATCTATCTCATTTTCATCTTTACATTCACCGGCTAAATTTTGTAATTCTTCAATATTATTAACTGTTATTTCTGTATAATCACTTAAAGTAATTACAATTGGAAATACTATTTCTAAAGTATCATCATCATCATCAAATTCATCAAAAACCTGTTCAATAAGCTCAAAATCCGATTCGTTTTCAACAATAATTTCTACTCCATTTGCCGAAACTGTTACCGGTAAACTTACGGTTATACAACTTGCTTCATCAATTATATTATCTTTTGAGCCATCTTGAGAAACTGTACGCTGTACCAAAGTAGCTACTCCAGATGCCGTATTTAAGGTTTCACTTTCAGAAGATTGTTCTATGCTATTAATTTCGCTTTGACAAGAAATAAAAACAATAATACTTAAGCTTACTAGTAAAAATTTGCTGATTGTTTTCATAATTAAATATTTGTATTTATATACATAACATAGTAAACTTAAATTACCCTACCTTAAAATTAAAAAAATCTTCCAATACAATGGTGTTGGAAGATTTTTAATTCAAAATAATTATTGTTTATACCCTTCAAAATGGTAATCCATACCATTCACTTTAAAGGTATATTCAAATGCGTTTTGGCTCATATCAAATCCTCCAAAGTGTTCATCACCCTGTTTGTGTTCATCACTTAAATGTTGCATCCATTCATTTGCATTCCCCATCATACCTTCATTCATGTCTCTATTTCCTTCCATATGTCCATACATTTCTTCAAAATCGCTTCCAGTTAAACACACCTTAATATCTTCATTATCTCTAAATAAATCTAACGTTTGGGTTGTGTCAAAATTGTCATTGTAACAATGTACTTGAATTTCATTACCATTCATTGTTATTTCTACAGTTGCTGGGCTTGTTGTTTCTGTTACCGAATTTGTATTCGATTTTCCTGATACATTTGTTGAAAGAGTTCCTTCGTAAATTCCTGCAACATCATTTAAACTTAAATCATTGCTCTCATCACAAGAAATAAATAGTAATAAAAAGAAATTTAGATAAAGTAACTTGCTTATAATTTTCATAATTTATATAATTTGTGTGTTATTAATACTCTTGTAACAATCTACTTTAAAAATACCCTACCTTATTTTTAAAAAATTTATCTTTGCTTTTAAAATTAATAAACCTCCAATTAATATTAATGGATATTAACAAGAATACTAATTATTGTAATGAAAAAATATTTAGTGATTTTTTTATAAATCAATCTAAATTATTGAATAATTATATATTCTATAAGTGTGGCAATTCTAATTTAGCCAGTGACATTGTTCAAGATGCTTTTCTTAAATTTTGGAGTAATTGTAAAAAGGTGATTCCTGGAAAAGCCAAATCTTTTTTATATACCATTGCTAATAATTTATTTTTGAATGAGTATTCTAAAAGCAACGTTGTACTGACCTTTAAAAACTCTCAAACAAAAAATTACACCAATGAATCTCCTGAATTTTTATTAGAAGAAAAGGAGTTTGGTGTAAAATTACAACGTGCAATATCAAATTTATCTGAAGCTCAGCGAGTCGCTTTTTTAATGAATAGAATTGATGGTAAAAAATATAAAGAAATTGCTGAAATTTTAGAGATTTCAGTAAAGGCAGTTGAAAAAAGAATTCATAAAGCACTGTTAAATTTAAGGAGTGAAATAGAAAATTTATAAAATAAGGTAGGGTATTTTTAAAATTAACTGTTGTAAGAGTAATGAAAGACATGAAAGAAAATAATTTTTTAGCCAAATGGCTTGCAAACGAAATTTCAGAAACTGAACTTAAAAAACATTTAAGTGAAGGAGAAGTACGTATATACAAAAAAATTGTTTCTCATTCAAATCAACTCGAAGCACCTCATTTTAATGCAGAAGAAGCGCTAAAAAAATTAAATCTAAAGAATTCCCGAACAAAGGTGAAGAAAATGAATTTCACCAAATTTATGTATAAAGCAGCTGCAATTATTGTTGTTGTTTTTGCCTCCTATTATTTCATTGGAAATCAATCACAAAATTACACAACCTCTTTTGCTCAGAAAATCACTTTTGATTTACCTGACAAGTCAACGGTAAATTTAAATGCTGATTCAGAGGTAAAATATAAAAAACGTAATTGGAAAAATAATAGATACTTATCTTTAAAGGGAGAAGCTTATTTTAAAGTTGCAAAAGGCTCTAAATTTACTGTAAAAACAACACTGGGAAATGTAACTGTACTTGGAACCCAATTTAATGTTGTTGCCAGAAATAATTATTTTGAAGTTGTTTGCTATGAGGGTTTAGTTAGTGCTACTTATAAAAATAATACCATTAAAATTCCTGCTGGAAGCTCTTTTAAAGTCATAAATTCTAAAACTAAATTTGAAAAAACTGTTACTGCCTCTGGTCCATCTTGGATTCAAAACAATAGTTCTTTTAAAAGTATGCCTTACTGGTATGTGATTAGCGAGCTTGAAAGACAATACAATATAACTATTGAGTTTAACAATACACTTTCAAACAACTTATTTACAGGTAATTTTACACATAACAATTTAAAAAATGCTTTAAAAGCAATTACCATTCCTTTCAATTTAAATTATACCTTTGTAACAAATAATAAGGTTCGTTTAAATTAATAATGAAATTTTTCAAACAATTTTTTTTAATTACTTTATGCTTTTTTTATACCGTTTGCAATTATTCTCAAACTCCTACTAAAAAAGTAATTCCTCTGTTGGATGCTCTAACTGTTGCTGAAAAACAGTATAACATTACCTTTACTTACGCAGATAAAACGGTTGAAAATTTTGAAATAATTCCGTATAATACAACCCTAACTTTAAAAGAAACTATCTCTTATTTGATAAATGCTACTAAATTAAATTTTACTTTTTTAACTTCAAATAATATTTTAATTAACCGTAAAACTGTAGGAGTTAAAATTTGTGGTAACTTATTTGATATGAATTCTCAAATTTATATTGATAATGCACATGTTGCTGTTTTAAATACAGATATTAGTACCGTTTCTAATGCTAAAGGCTATTTTGAATTACCCGAAATTGACGGAGACTATATCATAGAAATAAGTCATATTTCGTACACTACAGTTTATTTAAATTCAACCGATTTTATTAAAAAAAATAAATGCTTAGCTATTCCTTTATCTCAAAAAGTTGAAAAGTTGAGAGAAATAATATTAACAAATTATTTAACCTCTGGTATAACTGTAAAAACAAATAACACAATTAACCTTAATACTGAAAAATTTGGTATTCTACCTGGTCTTATAGAACCTGATGTACTGCATAAAATTCAGTCAATTCCAGGAATTAGTAGTGTTAATGAAACTATTTCAACTATCAACATAAGAGGTGGTACAAATGATCAGAATTTACTTATTTGGGATGGTATTAAAATGTATCATTCAGGTCATTTTTTTGGTTTAATTTCAGCCTTCAACCCTTATTTAATAGAAGATGTTACCATTATTAAAAATGGAACTAGCACAGAATATAACGATGGCGTTTCTGGCACAGTAGCTATGAAATCTATAAATGACATTAAAGAAAAACCCTTTGGCGGAGCTGGCTTTAACCTTTTAAGTGTTGATGCTTATGGGCAAATTCCTATTTCAAAAAAAGTAGCTATACAATTCTCAGGAAGACGCTCAGTAACTGATTTATTTAGCACTCCTACTTTTGAACAATACTTTAATCGTATATTTCAAGATTCTAAAATTTCTACGCAACTTAATATTAATAATACCGATGTTAAAACGGCTTCTAATTTTAATTTTTATGATTATAATTTAAAGTTTTTATACAATATTAACAAACAACACAAATTTAGATTTAACTTATTAAAGGTTGAAAATAATTTAGATTACAATGAAACGTTAAACAATGGAACATTAAATGAATCTAAGACAAGTACTCTCCAACAAAAAAACTTAGCCTTTGGGGCTCAACTCTCAAGTAATTGGAATCAAAAATTTAAAACACTCCTAAATATATATTACACAAAATACAATATAAACGCATCTAATTATACCTTATTAACCGAGCAACGGTTACTACAAAATAATGAAGTATTAGAAACAGGTATTAAATTAAATACTTATTACCAACCAACTAAAAATATTAAAATTTTAACTGGCTATCATTTTTATGAATTAGGAATTTCAAATGCTGAAGATGTAAACCTTCCTTTGTATATTAGAACCCTTAAATCTGTTATTAGAAATCATTCTTTATACAGTGAGCTAAATTTTATTTCAAACAATAACAAAACCTTTATTAACAGTGGTTTTAGACTTAATTACATTGAAAAATTCGGGATTTTTATTCCTGAACCAAGAATTCAGGCATTACACAAATTAAATTCAAATTTATCTTTAAAAATTGCTGGTGAATTTAAAAGTCAAAATGCCACTCAAGTAATTGATTTACAAGAAGATTTTTTGGGTGTTGAAAAAAACAGATGGATATTAGCCGATAATGAATCAATACCAATTATAAAAAGCAAACAAGCATCTATAGGTGTTAATTATAAAAAAAATGGTTTTTTTATTGATATAGAAGGGTTTTACAAACACGTTAACGGTATAACAACTGCGAATCAAGGCTTTCAAAACCAAAATCAATTTATTAAAACTTCGGGTAGTTACACCGTTAACGGAATAGAGTTTTTAATAAATAAAAAAACCGAAGCCTTTAGTACCTGGCTAGGCTATACTTTTAACAATAATACTTATAATTTTCCGGAGCTTACTCCTACAAATTTTCCAAATAATTTAGATATAAAACACAGTTTTTCTTTGGGTAACACATATACTTATAAAAATTTAGATATTGCTATTGGCTTACTTTGGAGAACGGGGAAACCTCATACAACACCACTTAGTAATAACTCCATTTCTTTTGATGGTGTTAGCAACTATATTAATTATAATGAACCTAATAGTAATCGGCTTCCAAATTATTTTCGAGTAGATTTTTCATCTACTTATAAGTTTAAATTGAGTAAAACTGTAAATGGCATGACAGGAATTTCTATTCTAAATATCCTCAATAATAAAAATATCTTAAACAGATATTATAAAATAAATACTGAAAATAACATAAGTGCTGTTAATAACAACTCAATAGGTTTAACTCCTAATTTCACCTTTAGAATTTCATTTTAACTAAGTAATAGCTTTTAGTAGCTCCACCAGGACTCGAACCTGGATCTAAAGTTTAGGAAACTTCTATTCTATCCCTTGAACTATGGAGCCAACATAAAATATGATTTAAAAAAGGGAGCTTTAAAGGCTCCCTTTTTTACTACTAACTAAAAAAATCAAAAACTCACCACTTAAAAAGATATTAAGTAATGAATAAGTACTGTAAAAGTAATATGATTTTTTGATTAAATTAATGACATTTATCATTCTAGCAGTAAAAAAATTTATAATTCTCAAATTATGTTTTTTCTCTAAAAATAGTTAAGATTTCATTTTTAGTAAAAAAAGCACTTGTACTAAATGTTTTACTTATTAAGTTGTTCTGTTTAATTTTAAGCATTTTTTTGCCCTTAATCTTTTTAAATTCAAACTTTATAATAGTATCATTGTTTGTTTTAACTATTACTTGATGATCATTTACAGCATCAAAACCATCAACAATAATATTGTAAATAGTATTTTTATTAGGGAAATGAAATGACCTGCTATTAAAACTTTCTGAATTCAAATCTGAATAAACTAACAAAAATTGATTGTTTGATTTTAGAAGTTTTATTGAATGATTTCTACTGTTAACCTTCCCTATTTCTTGTCCAAAACTAGTCAGAGAAAGTAGAAACATAAAAATTAGAATTCGTGTCATATTCAATAATTTAAAATATGGAGTTTGGGAAAATTATACAAGGGACAAAAAAGACTTACGTTACTGTAAGTCTTTTTCTTTTGCTCCCCCTCTTGGACTCGAACCAAGGACCCTCTGATTAACAGTCAGATGCTCTAACCAACTGAGCTAAGGAGGAATTTATTCTCTTTTGCGAGTGCAAATATACAAGGTTTTAAACTTTTTGCAAGATTTTTATGAAAAAAAAGCATTCTTTTTTGCTATTTTTTTTTAGATTTAGCTAACTCACTAAGTACGAAACTTTAAAAGTCTCTAGTAAAAAAGGTTTTTATTGTTGAATTTTCAATATATACTTTAAAAAAGTATTTAAAAAAACTACATTTTTAACAGAATTTACCAATTCGTATTAAAAACATAATATCTACAATAAAGCTTTTAATAAAAATGGTAGTTCTCGTAAAAATTGTATTTTAGCCGCAACTAAATAAATCACAGACATCTAATAAAAACATGGATAAGTTTTCATTCTTAAATACCATACATACAGGATATATTTCCGATTTATATGATACGTATTTAATAAATCCCGACATCTTAGAACCTAGTTGGAAAAGTTTTTTTCAAGGCTATGATTTTGCCAATGAAAAATATTCACTAACCGATGAAGAAACTAATTTTAAGGTTCCTGAAAATGTATTGAAGGAATTTAAAGTTCTCGACTTAATTAACGGGTATAGAACAAGAGGTCACTTATTTACCAAAACAAATCCAGTTCGTGAACGGCGTAAATATGAACCAACACTTGCAATTGAAAATTTCGGACTATCAAAATCTGATCTAGATACCGTTTTTGATGCTGGTGAAATTGTTGGTACAGGAAAAACTTCTTTACGCAATATTATAAAACATTTAGAAACAATTTATTGCGATTCTATTGGTGTTGAATATATGTATATTAGAAACCCTGAAGAAATTAAATGGTTTCAGAAACAACTAAATAAAAACTCTAATCACCCTAACTATTCTGCTGACTCTAAGAAGTATATTCTAAAAAAATTAACACAAGCTGTAACATTTGAAAATTTCTTACAAACAAAATACGTTGGTCAAAAACGTTTTTCTTTAGAAGGTGGAGAAACTTTAATTCCAGCAATAAGTGCTGTTATTAGAAATGCAGCTGAAGTTTATGATGCAAATGAGTTTGTGTTAGGAATGGCTCATAGAGGTCGTTTAAATACACTTGCCAATATTTTTAGAAAACCAATACGAGATATTTTTAGTGAATTTGAAGGTAAAGATTTTGAAGAGAAAGATTTTGATGGAGATGTAAAATATCACTTAGGTTTAACAACAACTAAAACATTAAAAAATAATAAAGAATTGAAGATGAACTTAGTTCCGAATCCTTCTCATTTAGAAACTGTTGCTGCAGTAGCAGAAGGTATCTCACGGGCTAAGATTGATAAGGTGTACAATGAAGACAATTCAAAATTACTTCCAATAATTGTACATGGAGACGCTGCGATAGCAGGGCAAGGGCTAGTTTATGAAGTTACACAAATGAGTAAACTAAATGGGTATTCTACTGGTGGCACCATTCATATTGTAATTAACAATCAAATTGGTTTTACTACCAATTATTTGGATGCTCGTTCAAGTACTTATTGTACAGATGTAGCTAAAGTAACCTTATCACCTGTGCTACACGTAAACGCTGATGATGTTGAAGCTGTTGTTCATGCAATGGAAATGGCATTAGATTTTAGAATGAAATTTAAACGTGATATTTTTATTGATTTATTAGGCTATAGAAAATATGGTCACAATGAAGGAGATGAACCTCGTTTCACACAACCAAATTTATATAAAGCAATTTCAAAACATTCTAATCCGAGAGATATTTATGCTCAAAGGTTAATAGAAGAAGGCGTTGTTGATACTGCTTATTTAAACAATTCCATTACTGAATTCAAAAACTTATTAGAAGAAGAATATCAACATTCTAAAAAAGTTAAAACTTCGAAAGTTCGTGAATTTATGCAAGATACTTGGAAAGGTTTTGTTCGAAGAGATTTAAATACTATGCTGGTATCAGAAGACACAACCTATCCTAAATCAAATTTAAAAGATATTGCAAAAAAAGTATCTACAATTCCAGAAGGTGTTAAATTTTTACGAAAAGCCGAACGAATTTTACGCGACAGAAATAAAATGGTTTTTGAAACCGATAAAATTGACTGGGGAATGGGAGAAACTTTAGCGTATGGAAGTTTGCTTAAAGAAGGTTTTGATGTTCGCATTTCTGGTCAAGATGTTGAACGTGGTACATTCAGTCATCGTCACGCCATTTTACGAGATGAAATTTCTGAAGAACGTATCAACTTATTAAATAAATTAGATGATAAACAAGGGAAAATGAGTATTTACAATTCCTTATTATCAGAATACGGTGTACTTGGCTTTGATTATGGCTATGCAATGGCAAATCCAAATTCACTAACCATTTGGGAAGCTCAATTTGGTGATTTTAGCAATGGTGCTCAAATTATTTTTGATCAGTATTTATCAGTAGCTGAAGATAAGTGGAAACTACAAAATGGTATTGTGGTATTACTTCCACACGGCTACGAGGGACAAGGCTCAGAACATTCTTCAGCTCGTATGGAACGTTTTTTACAGTTGTGTGCTATTGATAATATGATTGTAGCAGACTGTACCACACCTGCTAATTTTTACCATTTGTTACGCCGTCAAATGAAACGTGATTACAGAAAACCTTTAATTGTATTTACACCTAAAAGTTTGTTGCGTCATCCGTTGGCCGTATCTTCTCTAAGTGAATTTTCAGAAGGAAATTTTCAAGAAATAATTGATGATACAACTGAAGCCGAAAACATCACCAAATTGGTGTTTTGTACTGGGAAATTTTATTACGACTTGTTAGCAGAACGTAAAAAATTAGAACGAAATGATGTAGCTTTGGTAAGAATTGAACAACTATTCCCGTTACATTTAGATAAACTACAACAAATAATAGGTAAATATACAAATGTAAAAAATTATGTTTGGGCGCAAGAAGAACCTGAAAATATGGGAGCTTGGAGCTTTATGTTACAACGTTTTAGGTTAGTGCATCTTGAAGTAGCTTCACAACCATTTTATGCTGTACCTGCCGCAGGTTCGTCAGCAAGGTTTAAAAGAAGACACCAACGTGTTATTGATAAAGTATTTAAGAACAACTAATAAAAATTCGTCTAAAAAGACAAAAAATTAATAAGATGATTTTAGAAATGAAAGTTCCCTCACCGGGAGAATCTATTACAGAAGTAGAAATAGCAGCTTGGCTAGTTGAAGATGGAGATTATGTAGAAAAAGATCAACCAATTGCCGAAGTTGATTCAGACAAAGCAACCTTAGAATTACCTGCTGAAGAAAGTGGAATAATTACTTTAAAAGCAGAAGAAGGTGATGCTGTTGAGGTTGGAGCAGTAGTATGTTTAATTGATTTAGATGGTAAAAAACCTGAAGGACAATCAGCAAAAGAATCTAAAACTGAAGCTCCTAAGGTTATTGAAAAACAAGTTGAAACAAAAACTACTTATGCTAGTGGAACAGCTTCTCCTGCCGCTAAAAAAATTCTTGATGAAAAAGGTATAACTCCTTCAGAAGTTAAAGGTACCGGACGAGATGGAAGAATTACCAAGGACGATGCTGTGAATGCTACACCTAGTATGGGTCTTCCTACTGGTGGATTACGAAATTCTGAACGTAAAAAAATGTCGATGCTCCGCAGAAAAGTTGCTCAACGTTTGGTTGCTGTAAAAAATGAAACGGCTATGCTTACTACTTTTAATGAAGTAGACATGAAACCTATTTTTGATTTACGTAAAGAATTCAAAGAAAGTTTTAAAGAAAAACACGGTGTAGGTTTAGGGTTTATGAGCTTTTTTACATTGGCTGTGGTTAGAGCTTTAAAATTATATCCTGATGTGAATTCAATGTTAGATGGTGATTATAAAATAATGCATGATTTTCAAGATATTTCCATTGCAGTTTCTGGACCAAAAGGATTGATGGTTCCTGTAATTAGAAATGCTGAAAACCTTACCTTTAGAGGTGTAGAAAGTGAAGTTAAGCGTTTAGCCCTAAGAGCTCGTGACGGACAAATTACCGTTGATGAAATGACTGGAGGTACTTTTACCATAACAAATGGAGGCGTGTTTGGTTCTATGTTATCAACTCCAATAATTAATCCTCCTCAAAGTGGGATTTTAGGAATGCATAACATAGTTGAAAGACCTGTAGCTGTTAACGGTGAAGTGGTGATTAGACCTATTATGTTTGTAGCTCTTTCTTATGACCACAGAGTTATTGACGGAAGAGAATCTGTTGGTTTTTTAGTTGCTGTAAAAGAAGCCTTAGAAAATCCTATTGAAATATTAATGGATAATAATATTAAAAAGGCATTAGAATTATAACAACATGAAATAATAAAAAACTCAAGCTATTTATAGGTTGGGTTTTTTTTATCTCTATTTAAAATTTATAACATAATCTTTTTAAAAATAGTCTATGTTTTTTATAATCAATTATTGCCTTTCCTTTTTCTAATATATCTGCACCAATAATTCCATCAACTGGTTTTGCTTTATGCTCTGTTAAAGCATTGTTTACGTGTGCTAAATCTAATAATACAATTGTAAAATTGTAAAATTTCCATTTTTTGATTTTTAAATCATTTCTGCTGGAAACTTTAGTATCCATTCCTGTAGCTCCTGCTCCAGCAGCTTTTGTTTCAGAATCTTCTACTTGCAATTTGAATTTTTCAGCCAACTTAATATCAACACATGAATTTGATGCTCCTGTATCTAAAATAAATCTTCCTTTAACACCGTTTAGTGTTGCTTTTAATTCAAAATGATTTGTATTTATTTTCTTTAGTGCTATTTTAGTATACCCCTTTCTTAAAAGAATTTTATGTAACTTCATGTATCAATTATTTTTGCCAAATCTACCATTTTTTAACAGAAAATAACTTCCTATTAAAATGAACCCCAGTAATAAAATCCATAAATAATTAAAACTACTATCATTTTTGGAAGTTGTTTCCCCGATATACACAAAACTTGCCCAATAGTAAGGTGATTTTTTAGTTGAAGAAATAGTTTTATCTTTTAAGTATAATAATTTTGAATTGTGTAACGCAACAGCTTTATTCCCCGTTTTTTGATACTCTTTATAAAATGCTGACATTAATTTCTCCGTAGATTTATCGTTCACTTTCCATAAAGAAACTAATAGGTTTTTCACACCTGCATAAGAAAACCCCCTAGCCAAACTCATAACTCCTTCTCCTTTTCTTATCGTTCCAATCCCTGTTTCACAAGCACTTAAAACTAATAAGTCGGTTTGTAAATTATAGCCATATATTTCGGGTAAATACATTGTTTCATCATAAAATTCAATTGCTGGTGGCGTGTAAAAATCTCCGGCAGTTGCATGTGTTGATAAGTGTATAATTGAATACTTATCACGCTGTTGATTAAATCTGTTTTTTGAGGCATTTTCCCCTAATAAAAAGTCCCCTTTTTGTACTTTTTTAATACTTTTTGCTTCTTGTAACGTATAATTTAACGTTAACAACCCTCTATGGTTATTTTCAAATACTGGGAAATACCCAATAAACTCTTTTTTAGCTGGTTGAACCAACTCATTTTTAAAGGTTAAAGTTAAAATTGAAGCTGAATATGCATAACCAATTACAGTTTTATGAAGCATATATGGTAATTTTTTAAAATTTACAATGGCTGTTTCTTTAGTTATTAAGGCGTCAAACGGAATAAATGAAAACACCCCATCAGGTATTATAATAGTGTTTTTATTAAACTCAACTTTAAACAACTCTTTATATAATTGATAGCCCAATGAAGTATATTTCTTTATATTATTTTGTAAAACAACGCCTCTATTATCTGCAAATAGTTTTAAAAATTCTGAAATTTTGGATTTAAAAGTAACTGTTTTAACTATTTTGTGAAGTTTAATTTGTTTATTTTTTGAAATTGAAAAAATATAAACACTGTATTTTCCATCAAAAAATTCAATCAATGATTTATTGTTTAATAATAACTCTTCTTGTATTTTTTTTACTGAGATTAAACCATCACTTTGTATGTTTAAATTAGGGTATTTTAATTGTATTTGTTGTTTTAGTAATTGAAGTTTATTTGAAATTTCATTTCTTTCTTCCGTTAATTTAGCTATTAAATTTACAACTGCCTTGCTCCCTTTTAATTCTTCAATTATAATGCTTTTATTAAGTTGTGCTTTTTTGTAAAGCAACATTTCTTCCTTCCTAAATAAACTATCTTTTTTTAAAGATGATTTTAAAAAAGCAACTTTTTTTGCTTCAAGTAAAACAACAGATTTTGATTGTTCTGCGTATTGAAAAGCTTTTTCAATCCAAATAGAATTACCTGTTTGTTCAAATAACTCATAACATAAATCAATACTGCTTTCACTTCTATTTTTATTTTCCTGTTGTTGTAATAATTTTGCACTTTGATTTATGTATGATGCTCTTAACTGTGCTTCAACCTTAAAAGCCAAATCAAAACTTGTAAGTGCATCACTGTAATTGTTTGTTTCAATAAAAACGTTTGCTCTTCCGTCTAAAGCATCTTTCAATGTATTTTCAGGATAAAAATAAGTGGTTAAAGGGTTTTCAAATATTGTTTTAGGTTTGTACTTTGGCAATAGTGTTTGTAGTGATTTTTGATAAGAATTTAATGCTTTTTTAAATTGATTTTGTTCCTGATAAACTTCAGCTATTTGGTTGTATATTTTGGCAACTTCTCTATTGTTTTTACCAAACACACTTTTAGCCGTTTCTAAAGATTTTTCAAACTCAAACAGTGCTGTTTTAAATTTCTGCTGCTTTTTATAATAACTTCCTAAAGTAATAGCATTTCTAGTTAAAATAGCTTTGTTCTTTTTGATATTTAATTGGTTTGACAACTGTATATTTTTTATTGTTTTTTGGAGTTCATCCAAAAACAAAAAATTAATAGCCAAATCTGAATAAATTCTAGATTTAATTTCTTCTTCATCTGCCAACTTTAATGCAACATTTAAATAATTTATTGATGTTTTATAATCTCCTTTTGTTCTAAAAACCGTTGATAAATTTGAATATCCCGCAATTAGTTGTTTTTTATTATTTTCTTTTTGAGCTTTTTCAATTGTAATTTTTAAAATATCCTCAGCTCTATCTAATTCTCCTAACCTTGTGTAATTATTAGCCAATGGTTTAAGGCAGAATTCAATAATATTATAATTGGTGATTTGGTGATTTTTATAAATACTATAGGCTTTTTCATAGTGATTTATTGATAAATAAATAAATCCGTATTGTTTTAAGTAATACCCATAATTAATATGCAAATAAAGTAATGCTGTATACTCTTTTTCAGTTGTTGGATTTCTCCATAAACTTGATAGTGTATTTTTGAAAATTGATAAATTCTCAACCGATGGTTTTTCTGAAAATTTATCTAAATGTATGTAAATATATTCCGGAAAATTATCTTCTTTCTTTAGTGATGCTACAATATTCTCAAAGTCAATATCTCCTTTTTGGGCAATACCTAATATTGGAAAAATTAAATAAAAAATTATACACCATTTTTTAAACATAGCTTTATTTTATATTTTCCATATTGCATAAAAATGAAGTTGAGTATTTGGTTCATTGAAATTATAGATATAACGAAAGCCTAAACTTGGTCCAATACGTGACGCCCCAATGGTTATATCACCAAAAATACCATACTTAATATCACTAAATGAAGATGTTTTTGTTGTTGTACTCGTGCCAGACAACACATCTATTGGATCTCCCACAATATCTTTATAATAGGTGAAATATTTAGAATTCACAGTAGTATTAACTTTGCTAGATAAATCAATTGAAATTTGAGGTCCAACACCTAAACCTATAATACCATTCAAATTATAACGAAATGAAATTGGCACAATATCAATATTTAATTTTGTGAATTCAGAATTTACATCATCAAATCGTATGGCGCTATCAATAGTAACACCATCAATAACATCAATGGGGCCAAGAGGTTCACTTATACTCTTAAAATCTGCAAATTCATGAGTACCAATCATAAACTCCGCTTGTAAATATTTCTTATACGATTTATAGGGTGAAATGGTAGCTCCAACAAAATAACTTTTAGATTTTTTTAATGAAGGAAAACTATTATAACCTGATTTTATACCTATTGATATTCCCGGAGAAAAACGTGATGTTGAAGTATTTGTAACTATGGGATCATTTTTATCAAAAATTATTTCAGTTGTACTTTTAGATTTCTGTTTGTGAAAATCTTTTCCAAATTTCAGAGAATATTTTACAAATCCTTTTGTAGAATCTTTCTCTTGAACTCCTTTTTGTGCTGTTCCTGGTAAGTATATATTTTTAAATTGAAATGATATTTGATCTTTGGATATAATGGTATCTAAACAACTATAGTTAACTTCTTCATCGGGGCAAATTGGGCATTTAGGATACATATCTAATACTTTTAATGTTGATTTATCTAGCATTTCAGGAATATCAACATTTAACTTTATCAATTTGGCAGGTCCTTCTCCATTATTTTGAAAACGAACTTTATACTTTAATCTTTTAAAACGAACCAACCTGTAATTTAATCGGGTGTCATAAACGGCCATTTTGTTTGGATCGTGTGAAGTTACAATTTCCATTTCCTTAGTTAAAACTTTATGAGCATCATTCCCCAGTTCTGGAACATAAATACTTCTAATAGAAATTACTGCACTAGTGTCTTTCAACATTTCAGGTGTTGTTTTAAAGGTGAAAAACATATTACGTTCTTCGTTTTTTTCTATATTTTCTATCTCATAAATTTTAAAATCTTGATAATAGGCTTTTGCCTCTTCCAACGTAAGTGGCAAATTTTGTTTGAGGGTATCATTTACTATTAATTTTTCATCAATAAAACTTGAAACTCCTGTTGTTCTTAAAAATTCATCTTTAGAAATCTTTTTACTATTAGCTACAATTACTTCTTTTGATATTTCTTTTTCATTGTGGTACAATCTAACATCAACGAGTTCAAAATTTTTAGCCTTGTATTTTTTTTCATTATAAAACAAATATACTTTTCCGTTAGTAGCATATTCTTTTGTATTTCCATAACTTAAAACTAATTGTATTTCTTCCTCAGGTACAGGATCTCTATTAATTTGTAATCTGAAACCATTATGAGCAGTAAATAAATGATGGTTTTCATTTTTAGAAATATCAAAACTTTCTGAATTTATTACAACTTCTTTCGGCCTAGTTGCTGGTGGTTTCCCATCATCATAATTATTAGTAACTGAAAGAGTTGTTTTATATTTTCCTTTATTTTTATAGGTATGAATTGGCTGTTTTTCAAAACTATAATTTCCATCGCCAAACTCCCAAAAATACGTGTAAAATGCTTTTGGAGCTCCTGCAATTTGGTTTAATTCTGGTGTTTTTGGATTGAAAGAAACTTTATTCTCATCAACGGAATAAACAATTGTAGCATTTCTAGTAACTGTATCGTTTTCAATTGTTTGCGCTAAAAAGAACTGACTAAAGCCTATAATAAAAATAAAAATAAATTGTTTTAACATAACATTTGCATTTTCACAAATATAGAAAAAGCATTTTATATTGTTTTGCTTCTAAAATCTGTGCTATTTTATTTAACACTTAAATCTAGTAGAAAAAAAGAGCTACCCAAATTTGGATAGCTCTCTTACCTAGCAATTAACCTATTTCTAACTGTTCTCTAATTGCAATATTTAAGGTAATCCGTTAATTAATGTTTCTAAAGCTGGTTGAGTAATTGGAGATAAACTTGTTATCACTTCAATATGTCCATCTACAATTGTTGTTCCTTGTATCGCATAATTTAATTGTCCGTCAATTTCAGCAACCATAATAATATGTACTTCTAACCCTATTGGAATTAACCCGTAATGCTCTGTAAACATTTCTAAACTAGTATTGTACACGTCCATTCTTGCTAAAGCAGGCTCGCCATCGTATGATAAATACACCGCACAATTATCTTGGTTAAATTCAGCTGGTACATCTATAAATATTTCGGTTTTTGGGCCTGTATAGCTATACCATTTGTCTAGGTTTGTCCATCCAAAATCACCAATATCATAATTATATGTTGCGTATGCTCCTTCTGCACCTTGTCCGTCTCTAATTTGTGCGTTATCATTTTCTCCATCACCATCTTCATCTGTTTCAACCCAATCTCCATCTGTATCATCATCACCTCTAAAAATTTGCATTCCTCCTTCTAAGTCGGCGAAATCTATAGGCTTGCTTTGAACTCCTGCCATTTCTAATAATTCTAAACTATTGGTTCCTTGCACAGCATCTATATAGAATTCACCTGCCGATTTTAATGCTTCTTTATCGCCATTATCTCGTCTTCCTAAAGTAGATTTGTCTTTTAAAAGCATGGAAGCTTTATCATAAATTTCTATCAATTGTACAGTTACATTCCCTGTTACTGGAGTACCATTTAATCCAAAAGAATTTGGTTGAAAAGTTACTTGTGTTCCTTGTGTTCCTGTAATAGTTCCTCCTACTGAGGCATCTAAAGTAAACTCTTGCATAGCATTTGCTCTATTCTCCTCAAATCGAGCTGCTAATGCTTCGCCATCTGGTTGAGGTTCTAAAACTTCTGAATCATTATCATTGGTAATACAACTTGCAAATAATACAAGTATTGACAACCCCACTAGATTTTTTAAAATTCTACTCACAACTTTACTTTTATTTAAGTGTGTGAAATTTTGTTTTTGTGTTTTCATAATTATTAAATTTTATTTTTTTCAAATTTGTATTTACACTAACATATCAATAGGTTTTCTTTTTTGTTACCCCTTCTTTCTAAAAAAAAAATTAAATTAGCTATTTATAATAATGGTAAATGAATAAAAAACCACACGCAGACAATATATATATAGAGGCTTTGTTGAAAAATGACAGTCGTGTTCTCTCTAAAATTTATGAGAATTTTTCTCATAAGATTGTTGCTTATGTGAAAAAGAATAATGGGAATGCTGATGATGCACAAGATATTATTCAAGAAACTTTGGTTACAATATTTCATCAAGCTAAAGAGAAAAATTTCATACTTACATGCCCATTTGATGCTTACTTTTATTTATTGTGTAAAAGAAGATGGTTAAATGAACTTAAAAAAAGAGGAAATAAAAGGGTAACAATTTTAGAAGATGATACATCTATAACTGTAGAGCAAGAACAACAAGTTGAAGAAACTGAAATTTTCGAAAAACAATATCACCTTTTTGAATCAAAATTTAAAGAATTAGGTGCAAAATGCCAAGAACTATTAAAAACCTGCTTTAAAATTAAATCGATGGAGAAAGTTGCTGAAATTTTAGGTGTTACTTATGGTTATGCTCGCAAAAAGAAATCACAATGTATGGGAAAATTAACTCAGCTTGTGAAAAATTCAAATGAGTTTCATCAACTAAAAACCAACTAAAATGAAAGAAGACAACTACATATTGTTTGATAACTACCTAAATAAAGAACTCTCCGCTTCTGAAATAATTTCTTTTGAGGAAAAATTACAATCTGATACCAATTTTAAACAAGAATTTGAAATTTATAAAGCTTTAAACGATTCATTATCTTCAAAATTTGAAAATGAAGAAGAAGAAAAAAGGTTACGCAAAACCTTATCAAATTTAGGAACAACATATTTAACTGAAGAAAAAACGAACAAAAAGAAAGGTGAAGTAATTTCATTGGTTAACTATAAACAATTAATGGTGGCAGCTAGTATTGCTTTATTAATTGGCTTTTTTATTTTTAAAGATGGAAACCCTGTTTATAATGATTTTTCAAATCACACTCCTCTAGAATTAGTTGTTAGAGGTGAAAATAATACTGCATCTATAAAAGCAGAAGAGGCTTTTAACTCAAAAAATTATGAAGAAGCTTTTAAACAGTTAAGCATTTTAGCTAATATAAATCCTAATGATACTGAAATTCAATTATACAAAGGGATTTCTTTATTAGAACTTAATCAATATGCTAAAGCTAAAGCCATTTTTAATAAAATAAGTAGTGGGAATTCTTCTTTTTCAAATACTGCTAAATGGTATATAGCTCTTGGCTTTTTAAAACAAGAAAAACTTGAGGAATGTAAAAAAGTATTAAAAACGATACCTGAAAGTGCTGAAGAATACAAACAAGCAAAAAAATTGTTAAGGAAATTATAATTAAAAAAACTACGTTACAGCAACAAAACAGTCAATCTTATTTTCTTTAGTTTTTTAGCTACTTTTGCTGAATGATTATTACCGATACACATACACATTTATACAGTGAACAATTTGATGAAGACAGAGAAGAAATGGTACAACGTGCTATAAACGCTGGTGTTACACGTTTCTTTGTTCCTGCTATAGATTCTACTTACTTAAATGCAATGCTACGTTTAGAAAAATCATTTCCAAACAATACTTTTTTAATGATGGGTTTACACCCTACACATGTAAAAGAAAACGTTGAAGAGGAATTAATTTTTGTGAAAAAATGGTTAGATAAACGAACTTTTTACGCAGTTGGCGAGATTGGTATTGACTTGTATTGGGACAAAACATTTTTAAAACAACAACAACTTGCTTTTAAAACTCAAATTAAATGGGCAAAGGAAAAAAACTTACCTATAGTTATACATTGCAGAGATGCTTTTGATGAAATTTTTGAAATTTTAGAAGAGGTTAAAGATGATAAACTTTTTGGAATTTTTCACTGCTTCACAGGAAATTTAGACCAAGCTAAAAAAGCCATATCCTACAATATGAAACTAGGTATTGGAGGTGTGGTAACGTTTAAAAATGGTAAAATAGATCAATTCTTAAATCAAATTCCTTTAAAGCACATTGTTTTAGAGACTGACGCTCCTTATTTGGCTCCTACTCCATACAGAGGTAAAAGAAATGAAAGTAGTTATATTACAAAAGTATTAGATAAATTAGCTGAAATTTATACCGTAAGTCCGCAAGAAATTGCCAACGTAACAACACAAAACTCAAAAGAAATTTTTGGAATATAACCAAATTACATATTACAAAACACCTATTGGAACTGCTAAAATTGAAGGTAATAAAAATGGAATTCAATCAATCACTATTATTGATGAAAAAATTGAAACTTCATTCAATATTCCAAGCTCACTTCAAAATTGCGTACACCAATTAGATGAATATTTTAATGGAAATAGAACTGAATTCAATTTAAAATTAAATCCTCAGGGAACCAATTTTCAAAAACGTGTTTGGAAAGAGTTACTGAACGTTTCTCACGGAAAAACGAGAACTTATTCAGAACAATCTAAAAGACTTGGAGATGTTAAAGCCATTAGAGCTGTAGCTTCTGCCAATGGTAAAAACCCTATTTGGATTGTAATTCCTTGTCATAGAATTATTGGTAGCAATGGTTCGCTAACGGGTTATGCAGGTAGTTTATGGCGTAAAAAGTGGTTGCTTGAGCACGAAAACCCTTCACCTCAACAGTCATTATTTTAAACTATATTTAACTTTACAACGTTAGTTTAAAAATGAAAAAAGGTTTATTCTTATTCGCTCTTTTAATCAGTGTTGTTGTCAATGCTCAAATTCAATCTGAAAATGTACATCTAAAATCTTTTTTGGTTAAAAATGATAGCATAAAAATAGATACAATTAGTATAAGCGCTGCTAATTTTAAAGTATTTACAAATCAAAATATTGAAATTGACCCTAAAAATTATAGCGTTGATTTTTCAAAAGCATTATTAATTTTCAAAAAAGAAAGCCCTGTAAAGTTTTCAGAAATAAGAATTCAATACACTTCATTTCCCAAGTTTTTAACTAAAAATTATTTTAAGTTTAATAAAAAAATAATTGTCCCAAAGGCTACAAGTCAGGCACAACTTTACAGCTTAACAAGTAATCAACAAAAAATAGTTATAAAACCGTTTGAAGGGCTAAACACCATGGGGAATATCACTAGAGGAGTTACCATTGGGAATAATCAAAATGCCGTTGTTAACTCTACATTGGATTTACAAATAGCAGGAAAAATATCTGATAAAGTTACCTTAAAGGCCTCAATAATTGACACCAATTTACCAATTCAAGAAAATGGAAATACTTATAAATTAAATGAATTCGATCGGGTTTTTATCAAGTTATTTAGTGATAAATGGAGTATTGATGCTGGTGACATTTATCTTAACAACAGTGAAACTGCTTATTTAAGATTTAATAAACAGGTTTCAGGATTAGCCGTAAAAGCCAACATAAAAAACAACAATTCTGAAATAAACATTCAAACTACAGGGGCTATTGTTAGAGGTAAATACAAAAAAGTACAATTTAATGGACGAGAAGGAAACCAAGGTCCATATAGGCTATCAGATTTAAACAACAACACCTATATTTTAATTTTAATAGGTACTGAAAAAATTTATGCAAATGGAAAATTGCTAAAACGTGGTGAAAATAATGACTACATCATAGATTATAATACAGCTGAAATTACTTTTAGCACAACTTTTCCTATGACTGCTGATGTTCGAATTACCGCTGAATATCAATTTTCAGATAGAGCTTACACTAGATTTATAACTTACAATAACGTTGCTTACAAAACAAAGAAATTAACCGTTAACGGATACTTTTACAATGAAAACGATTTAAAAAATCAATCTTTAGAACAAGATTTAAGTAACGAGCAAAAACAACTATTAGCTAATGCAGGAAGTAATACAAATCAAATGGTTACTCCTTCAGCCTTTATTACACCTTTTTCAGAAGATAAAATATTGTATAAAAAAATTAATATAGGTAATTCTGAAGTTTTTGAATTTTCTACTGATGAATCTGAAGAATTATACCAAGTAACTTTTACTTATGTTGGTGAAAATTTAGGAAACTATATATTGAAAGATTTAATTGCTATTGGGAAAATATTTGAATATGTTGGTGAAAACTTAGGGAACTACAATCCTATTATACGGTTAACTGCACCCAATAAATTACAACTTACTGTTTTTAAAGCTTCTTATAACCCCTCTAAAAAAACCACTATTAACGCTGAAACTGCTTTTAGTAATAATGATGTAAATTTATTTTCAACCTTAGATAATAAAACAAATAAAGGAATTGCAACAAAACTTAGTTGGAAGCAACTAATTTTTCAAAAACAATGGGACTTAAGAAGTAACTTTAAGTTTGAATTTATTGATGAAAATTTTAAAAGTATTGAACGTATCCAAAACATTGAATTTAATAGAGATTGGAATATTAAAACTATTACTGGACGTCAAAAATTACTTA
>Ga0256840_1000435_pt1 | contig 43431 bp, 45 predicted proteins | sample 355202metaG_FD_185969 | JGI IMG/M metagenome (GOLD analysis project Ga0256840, IMG submission 185969) | Hydrothermal vent microbial communities from Mid Atlantic Ridge, Atlantic Ocean - 355-202 | ecosystem: Environmental > Aquatic > Marine > Hydrothermal vents | place: Atlantic Ocean: Mid...
TCAGGTAGTTGTAGAGTTCTCGCGTTATCTCGGCCTTGTCTTTTATTCCGAGGGTGACGAGGACGGCGTAGAGTTCTTCCCAGTCCTCCTCCTTGAGGCCGTATTTGCTCAGGAGGTCGATTATTCCTTCAATGTGGGTCTCGCTCATTCTTCACACCTCCGTCTCGCGGTTGAAAGAAAAGAAAGGGTCACCCTCACCGCCTCCCGACGAGGTGGGTGAGGTCTTCAACGTGGAGTTTGGTGCTGACGATTGCATCAACCAGTTCGGTCGTGTCTTGGGGTGCTCTGGCGTGTATGACTGCCACGGGTTTGCCTTCTTCGTTGACTATTTCGACGCCGAGGAGGTCGCCGAGCTCGTAGATGGCACTGAAGTCGTAAATCTCGACCTCTAACACCCTTGCCACCTGGAACTTCATCACCATAGGCTTCACCTTTTTATGCAAATCCTGCAAATCATGCAGATATTGCAATTCCTGATATTTAAGGTTTTCCTCTATCAGCAGAAAAGGCTTATATATCACAATGTGCAATATGTGTCGGTGGTGGGAATGTCGAAGTTCGAGAAGATTACTGAAGATATCGAGTTCATTGCCAAGGTCGATAAGCAGGGGAGAATCCTGATCCCTCTGGACATTAGGCGAATGCTGGACATTACTGGTGGGGACACCTACGTAAAGGTGAAACTCGTCGGAATGATGAAGAAGGAGGACTGAGTTCTCATGCCAAAGTTTCGTAAGTTTGAGGAGGCTGATTGGATTGCTCGGATTGACGTTAAGGGGAGGATTATTGTACCGAGTGAGCTTAGAGACCTGTTTAAGCTCAAGCCGGGCGACTATGTGAAAGTCCGCCTCGTTGGGGTCATTGAACCCGATGAGGAATGAGGTCATTTTCTCACCTCTTCTTCGTCTCCTCCCTGAGGAGCAGGCCGATTGGCAGGCTCAGGATTGCTCCGAACAGGAAGCCGAGGAGGAACAGGACGGGATCCATCTCCGCTCACCGCCTCCCCAGCAATTCTTTCCTGATGAAGTGCTCGACCATGCCGTATGATGAGAACCGTTGAGCCTTCTCCAGTGGAAGGAGAACCACCTTCCGGCCGTCGGTGAGCTCTCGCCTCACGGCGAGGCCTTTCTCGACCCGCCAGACGAGCCATTTTACTTTAGTCTTGACTATGTAGTAGGCCGGCACGCCGAGGTAGAAGGCGAGGTCTTCGAGGAACGTGTACTGCGGCTCATCAAAGATGGCGTAGCCGTCGTCCTCGCCGAGCTGGTACCTGCTTTTAACCTCAAGGAGAGCTAAGGGAATGCCGTTCTTGAAGTCCCAGAGGATCAGGTCGATGTCGAAGAGGCCTATCCTTGTTACCCCGTGCTTCCTCTTGACCTCCTCGAGGAGGTCGGAGAATTCTTCATGAGCGTCAAAGCCGTGGAGCTGGTTGATGATGGCCGAGAGGGTTCTCCTCCTCACGCGCCGGAGCTCCTGGCTGGTTGTGATGAGGTTCCTGCGGTCGCCTTCGGTCATGATGAATCACCTTGAGAGTCGAAGATTTCTTCGTCAGGGACCTCGTCGAAATAATTTTCACTCCCTGGAGCCGAAAGTTCCTTCGACTCCTGGCTGAGCCATTTCAGAAACTCAATGATGGCGTCTCCCTTCGCTTTGCTAATTTCGAATGTCCTGTTTTCGCTCCCATAGTTCAGGTGAACTTCATATCTGTGGGTTTTTGAGTTGTAGTAAAATGAGATCCTCTCAATGTTTTTCGGATCGATTTCAAATCCGTGCCAGCCAGCAGAAACGTAAATCATCGTGCCACCTCCTTTAACTGAGCACGATTCCCTCCGGGAAGGCTCTCCTGACCAGAGCCAGGGAGCTGGCCGGCACGTGGAGGACGAGTTTTATCGTCTTGTCCTCGAGCTGGATGTTAGCGACCTCGACCGGGATCAGGGTCCTGAGCTCTTCCACTTTTTCCAGAGCCAGGCTGAGATCCTTGAGCTTCTCCAGTTTGAAGTATGAGATTAGAAGCGGCATTGGTTTCACCCCTTTATCACCGCGTCGAGGGTTTTCTGTGTCGATGGCTTCTTCATGTAAGCTCTCAGTTCGTTTCTGAGGTCTTCACCGCGGAGGACGGGGAAAAGGCTCACTTCAGCGTTTTCTATGAGTCCCTGATGGTAGGCAAAGCTTAGTTCAATGACTTTTATCCTTGTTCCGGGCTGGAGTTCGCCTTTTTCCACCCTTGTGGTGTTCCAGAGGAAGAAGGTGACGACGGCTTCCTCAAAGTTTCTGTCGAGGAGGAGGTATTCTTCATCACCGACAACAGCGTAGAATTTTTTCATTTTCCCAGCCTCCCGTAGTACCTGCGGACTGAAAAACGGGAAAAAGGAAAACTCCGCCTGACCATTAGCCTTACCCGCTCCTCGGCCTTCTCCCGCGTCTTCTCGAAGATGATGAATTCGAGGGGTTCCTCGCCGGGTGGGATTATGGTCACGCGCCAAGGTTTCATGATGGGAGGACGGCCTCGCTTGGTCATTCTCCACCCTCCTCGCTCAGGAGTTTCAGCCTGCCTTTCCAGGATCGAACCTTGCCGTCCCTGATGTAGATCCAGCCGAGGTCCTTTGCAATGGGAAGGGTGTTTATCAGCTTCTCGAACTCCTCAAGGCCGTCGATTCCCTCCTCCCACGGCTGGTTTGGGTCGTCCACCGTCCAGATTTTGATGAGGTCCTCACCGAGTTCTGTGTCAAGGTGGATGGCGGAAACGTTGTTGAGGTTGTAGAGGTTGACGGTCCCGCTCTTCGAGTCCTCAATAACGAGCCAGCTCATGCATCATCCCTCCTTTGAGATGGGGTTTGAACGAATGAAAAGTTCGATGTGGCTCTCACTCCAGTCTCTAAGCCGTCTCGCAATTTCTGGTGGATAACCAAGTTCTCTTAGCTTCCTGTAGATTTCTCTCCCCTCTTCTTTGCTCCTCATTTCCTTGTACCAGATCGTGGCCATCATCTCACCACCCTTGTTCTGTGTTTGTTCCTTATAGGGACTGAACCAGAAATCTGGAGAATTCGGGAGAATTCTTCAGGTGGCACAAGCATTGCTCCCTCGTCCAGCACCCAGTCGGCTTCTCTGAGCTTTTTCAAAGCCTCCCGCAGGGGGAGTTTGCGGAGGTCGTAGATGGACACTACCTTCATGGCGGATCACCGTACTAAGATACCATAGTGGTACTTAAATACCTATCTTCAAGAAAAAGGTAGTATTATTGTCAAAATCTATGCTTATTCAACGGTTTGGTATCAAAATGGCAAAAGGCATAAATAGAATGTTGAATCACAAAATATGGTGGTGGCTATGGCGGAAGACATTACGCGTATTGAGTTAGAACACCCTATCCCTCTCGTGGTCAAGGTTATAAGTAATGGCCGTATCAGCATACCGAGAGATATAAGGGAGTTGCTTGAGGTTGAAGAAGGCGATTATTTGGTATTGGAAATAAGAGGAGTCGTCAAGACGGTAAATCATGATGTCAAGAAAATCGTGGCGGATACGGCTAAGTCGTGATTTTCTTTTTTAGTCGGGTTTGGTTTGTTTTTTGCGTTGTTCTTCCTGCAATAATTTTTCAAATTAGGAACATTTTTAATGTCCTCTTGCGAGGTGTTTATGATGGTAGGGGTGACTATCTCCAAAAGAACAACTTCAATCGCGGTACTGAATTTTATGGAGATAATCAGGAAATTAATTGGTGCTCTTCCAGCTACTGAGTTAATTGAAGATCTAGAGGTCCTCAGGATAGATGTTGACTCTGTTAGATCTCTCTTGAGCCAGATTCAGCAGAAACTTGAGAGGATTCCTCCTGAAGAGTTATTGAACAAGTTCTTAAGTGTGGTTCCTGATACTGCGAGTGAGGAAAGTTATAATGAGACCATTGAAAAGCTTGAGAGAGTGTACAAAGAACTGTTTCCGGTGGAGATTTCAATGATGGAGAGGTTTAGGGAATCCTCCACACCAGAGGTTAAGAAGCAGGTTTGGAACGAAGTTTACAGACCTATTGCTGTTAATCTTGCAGAGAGTTTTGCCGAGGAGAGTGCCAAGCTCTGGGATTATGCGTTTGATAATGAAGGCCTATCTGATGAAGAGATTGAGAAACTTGATTTAGTTAATAGCTGGCTGTTTCTACTTACCAAGGTTTTTGCGATTTCATCTCGGATGGAAGACAGTGAGAAAGCTGTTGAGTTGTCGAGATTTGGTGTTATTCTGTATCTTAGAGGAGTTAAAATTTTCAGGGAGCCTAATTTGAATGTGAATGAAGCTAAGGAAATGCTGAAACAGGATTTTAAGCTTATAGTCAGGAAAATTACGGCAGGCGTCGAGTTGAAGCCGTTCAATAGGAAAGGCTTTTAGCCTAAAAATTTATAAAGTTCATTGGGGGTTTTCGTCATGGTAAAATCGGGTGGAGTGTCCGGACACTCCAATGTGAAGGCGGAGGAGCAGGTCGGAGCGCGGCGGCGGAAGGCCAGGAAGCGCCTTTCCCCGCGTCTGCACATCACGCTACCGCCAGAGGTCTACAGGAAGGCCAAGGAGCGCTGGGATAACGTGAGCCGAGTGGTGGCTAGCCTGCTTGAAGTGGCTTTGTCTGAGGATTTGACGGTCGAGGAGGTCGTGACGGCGGTAACGCTCCTTAGGAGCGGCGCTTTGGTGGTAAATCCTCCTGCATATGCGGGGGTTGCCGAGCCTGGTCAAAGGCGGTGGACTCAAGATCCACTCCCGCAGGGGTTCCGGGGTTCAAATCCCCGCCCCCGCACCAGAGCCCTTTGCTGGAAAGCAAAGTCGAAACTTTTTAAACCCTTCCAGCAGGGGGTAAGCCAGCCTGAGTTGTACTTGGACTCCGGCTACGACTCCTCGTCGATGATCCGTCTCATCCACGTCCCCCGGAGGAACCATGCCAGGGCCACCAGTGCTGCTATGAAGTTGCTCATACCCATTCCGAAGAAAACTCCTCTGCTCGTGAATCCGAAGAGTCTCGCAAGGGGCACTGTGATACCGAGTACCGTCACCGCCCCAACGTAGCCGAAGAGGTAGCTCAGGGGTATTCTGAGTCCCCAGAGACGCAGCATACTTAGGAACATGCTCTTCTTTGTGTGTCCGGCCGAGCTGAAGGTTCTGGTGACAACCACGAACATTCCATTGAAGAAAGGCACGGATATTAAGAAGTACTTGAGGACGTACCAGCTCTGCGCTATCACGGCAGGATCGTTTAGAAAGACCTTGAATATAGGGACGCGCAGGAGCCCGATGATCATTATCGCGGAAGATGCAATGAGAAAGTTCACCACCATGGTTCGTTCGGCTATCCTTCTGGCCCTGTCGTAGTTTTCTGCCCCGACGTTCTGGGCTATCATGGTCCCCATTGCCATGCTGACCCCCCTGGAGATGCTGGTTATGAAGTTGACTAAGCGGGTGGTTATGGTGTAGGCGGCGTAGACCACGTCTCCGTAGCCGTAGATTATCCTCGTTAATACAACGAATCCGAAGCTGTTGGCGGACTGACCAACGGCGGATGGCAGCCCAACACGGAATATCCTACCGTAAAACTCGAAGTCCGGTTTCATGGTTTCCCTGGTTAGATGTAGGCCGCCTTTTCCGCTGGTAAGTATCCTTGCCCCGATGAGGGCTCCCGTTCCATTGGAAAGCACCGTTGCTATCGCGGCACCTTCGACGCCCAGACCAAGTATGAATATGAATATCGGATCGAGGATTATGTTCATGGCCACTGTGAGCATACTTATCTTAACCGGGGTTTTTGTGTCCCCTGACGCCCTCATGAGGGCGGAGAAGGCCATGAATGCAAAGGAGAGAGGAACCCCCGCGAACACAACCCGAGCGTAGGCCCTAGCGTAAGGGTAGACGTTGGGAGTGACCCTCATAAAGTGAAGGGCCTGAGGGAGTATGGCCAGGCTTATTATAGCGGTAATGGTTGAGAAGAGGAGCATGAGAGAGTAAAGGGCACCGGCTGAACGGTTGGCCTTTTCGTACTTTCCGGCCCCGATGTACTGCCCTACAAAGGCGAAGCCAGCCGTTGCGAACCCCATCCCGAGGGCCATGAGAGTTCCAATTATTGGCCAGCTGGTGCCTGGGGCGGCCAGCGCTTCTCTGCCGAGTTTCCCAAGCCAGAACGTGTCCGTTATATTGTAAAGAACCTGGACGAGGTTGCTTACTATCAGCGGGTATGCTAAGCGGAGGAGGGTCCTCTCTATCGGTCCGTTGAGTATCTCCTCCCTCACCTGCTGAAGTTTTCCACGTTCCATGGTCACCACGGTGAGACAACTGTCGAAACGCCCTTATAAAAACTTACCCATTGTCCTCTATGATGCGGCTCATCCAGCTTCCTGTTAAGAACCACGTGAGTGCCACTATGGCTCCTATGATGTTACTGAGTCCCATTCCCAGCCACAGACCAGCGGTGTCCTTTACCAAGATTCCAAGGCCGTAGCTCAGGGGGAGCCGTATTCCCCAGAGCCTTGCTATGCTTAGGAACATGCTCTTCTTCGTGTGCCCGGAGCTCTGGAAAACGTTGTTAACTGCCGAAAATATCCCAAAGAAAGGTAAGGATGCCGCGAAGTACTTCACTACCTTGGCGCTCTCAGCCGTTATCGCGGGGTCGTTGATGAAGAAATTGAATATTGGAACGCGGAAAAGGATGAAAAATAGGGTACCCACACCAAGTATCGTGAAATTTATGAGCATCGTCCTCTCCGCTATTGCCTTGGCTCTCCCGTAGAGCTTCGCCCCCACAGTCTGGCCGACCATCGTGCCCATGGCCATGCTTATCCCGTCCGAGAAGGCGAACATAAAGTTCGTGAGCCTGTTAGTTATACTGTAGGTTGCGAAGGCGACGTCGGCGTTACCGAACTGGCCGCCAAGGGTGAAGATGATCCTGGTTAAGATTACAAATCCCAGAGCGGTTGTGGAGGAGCCAACACTGGCAGGTATCCCCACGCGGAAGATGCGCTTGTAAAACCTCAGGTCGGGTTTAAGGCTCTCCGCAGTTAGATGTATGCCCACCTTCCCTCTGAAGAGTAGGTACCCGCCCACTACCGAGCCGAGGCTGTTGGAGAGCATCGTAGCGACCGCCGCACCGGTGACACCCAGCTCCGGGAATCCGGCCCATCCGAAGATGAAGAACGGGTCGAGAACGAGGTTCAAAAGAACCGTTGCTATGTTTATCTTTACGGGCGTTTTCGTGTCGCCTATGGCCCTGAGCAGGAAGTTAAAGGCGAAGAGAGTGAATGAGAAGGGTATCCCCGCGAATATAACCCTTGTGTAGTCAAGGGCGTAGGGGTACACGTTTCCGCTCACGTTCATGAAGTTGAGAAGGTAGGGAGCCGAAACCACACCAAAGAGACCGACCCCTATGGCAAAGAGCATCATGAGGGAATAGAGCGCTCCGGCGGCTCTGTTGGCCTTTTCGTACTCCTTTGCCCCGACGTACTGGCTCACGAAGGCGAAGCCAGCCGTTGCGAACCCCATCCCGAGGGACATGAAAAACCACACCAGCGGCCAGGCCGTCCCCGGAGCAGCCAGCTGCTCCCTGCCGAGTTTCCCAAGCCAGAACGTGTCAGTGAGGTTGTAGAGCACCTGAACGAGCCTGTTGATGATCAGCGGGTAGGCTAGCACGATGAGCGTTTTCACTATAGGCCCACTGATGATCTGGTCGCGCATTTTCTCTAGCTTCATTGAGATGGCTGTCGAAACGTTGGTATAAAAGGTTTATTGTGGATAAATGAACCAACTATTCATACAATCATCTAAGGATTTGGAAGGAATTGGGGGTTAAAAACGAAGTAGAGAAAAGAAGCCGAAAGGCTTCACTCTCTGAGGGCTTTTCTGGCGGCTTCGAGCATCATTCTCTGCTCCTCGCGGTAGACGGTCTTCCTGATGAGTTCAACGGCGTCCGGGTTGGCGCTGAGGCTGTCGATACCCATCCTGACGAGCTTCCTTGCCATCTTCGGATCACTTCCGGCCTGGCCGCAGATGCTGGTCTCGACACCGTACTTCTTGCAGACTTTGATGACGTTCTCGATGAGTTTGAGAACGGCCGGGTGCTTCTCGTCGTAGAGCTTGAAGACGCGCTCGTTGTCCCTGTCTATGGCGAGGGTGTACTGGGTGAGGTCATTGGTTCCGAAGCTGATGAAGTCGAGACCCTCTTTGATGAGGTCCTCTATGATGAGGGCGCTCGCCGGGGTCTCCACCATGACGCCCCACTCAACGTCCTTGTGTGGAACGAGGCCGACCTCAAGGGCGATCTCCTTGGCCCTCCTGACCTGCTCCGGGTGGCTAACGAGCGGGAGCATGACGCCGATGTTGTCGTAGCCCTCGTCGACGAGCCTCTTGATGGCCTTGAACTCGGCCTTGAGGAGCTCCGGCTGGTCAAGACCGCGCCTGATGCCCCTCCATCCGAGCATCGGGTTCCTCTCGACCGGCTCGTCCTCTCCACCTGGAAGCTCGCGGAACTCGTTGGTTGGGGCATCGAGTGTCCTGTACCAGACGCGCCTCGGGTAGAAGGCCTCGACGACTTTTCTAATGCCCTCGACGAGCTTGTTAACGAGCTCATCCTCCCTGCCCTCCTTGATGAACTTGATTGGATGGGCACCGATTCCGAGTATCATGTGCTCGGCCCTGAGGAGTCCAACTCCGTCGGCGCCGGTGGCTGCAGCGCGCTCAGCGACCTCGGGCATCGAAACGTTGACCTTGACCTCGGTAGCCGTGATGAGCGGGGCTCCAGCGACAACGACCTGGGCCTCGGCAGCCTTCTCCTTCTCCTCCTTGACGAGGCTCTTGACGACGCCCTTGTAGACGACGCCCCTGGTACCGTCAACGGTGACGAGCATGCCGTCCTCAAGCTTCTTGGTTGCTTCTTTGGTTCCAACGACGGTCGGGATACCGAGCTCCCTGCCGACGATGGCCGCGTGGCAGGTTCTCCCACCCTCGTCGGTGATGATGGCAGAAGCCCTCTTCATGGCCGGAACCATGTCCGGGTTGGTCATGGTCGTGACGAGGATGTCACCCTCCTTGACCTTGTCGATGTCGTTAACGTCGAGGATTATAACGACCTTGCCGGCGCCAACACCAGGCGAGGCTCCGAGACCCTTGAGGATGACCTCCATCTCCTCGGTTACCTCTTCGGCCTCTTCGGTCTTGGTCTCTTTGAGGGTGGTGATTGGCCTGCTCTGGACGATGTAGAGCTTGCCGTCATCGGCGTCGTAGGCCCACTCAATGTCCTGCGGGTACTGGTAGTGTTCTTCTATCCTAGCGCCTATCTTGGCGACCTCGATGATCTGCTCGTCGGTGAGAACCTGCTTCTTAACCCACTCCGGACCGAGGAAGTCAGCAACCTTGACGAGAACGGTGCCCTTGCCGGTCTCAGGGTTGCGGACGTACATAACCTCCTTCTCCGCTATGTACTTCTCCTTTATCTTCCAGGTGCCCTTCTCGACGATGTACTCGTCGGGAGAGACGGCTCCGCTGACGACAGCCTCACCGAGGCCCCAAGCACCGTTGATCATGATCTCGTTCCTGTCGTTGGTGACTGGGTTGGCGGTGAACATGACACCGCTGGTCTTGCTGTTGACCATCTTCTGGACGACGGCGCTGAGGTAGACCTTCCTGTGGTCGAAGCCCTGTTTGGCCCTGTAGAATGTGGCCCTGGCGGTCCAGAGTGAGGCCCAGCACTTCCTGACGTTCTCAAGAAGGTCCTCGTCACCGTAGACGTCGAGGTATGTCTCCTGCTGGCCGGCGAAGGACGCCTCCGGGAGGTCCTCGGCGGTAGCTGAGGAGCGGACGGCGACGTAAACGGCGTCCTTGTTGAACCTCTGGCTGAGCCTGTGGTAAGCGTCAAGAACCTCGGTCTGTATCTCTTCCGGCATCGGCATGCTGTCGATGAGCTCCCTTATGAGGGCGGTGTTGTCAAGAAGCTCCCTGCTGTCATCGACATTGGTTCTGCTGACTATGTCCATAATCCAGTCCTGGAGCGGCTTGGGCTCCTCAGAGGCGTTTGTTAGAACCTCAGCGAGAACGCCGCTCTTGGCCTTCTCACCCATGATCTCTTCGATATCCTTCTTGCTGACCTTTACATTGTTGACAAAATACTTGTAGGCTTCCGCGGTTACACAGAATCCTGGCGGAACCGGAATCCCGGCGTTGGTGAGCTCACCAAGGTTGGCTCCCTTTCCACCAACGAGTGCCACGTCGGTCTTCTTGAGCTCTTCAAACCACCTTATAAATCTGTATTCACCCATGTGACTCCCTCCAAATGGTTACTGCGGGTGATATATTGGAGGCATGTATTTAAAATTAACTATCCAAGGCTGTTCCTTGGCGTACAAGATTGAAAAAACGTGATATAATGGACATTCGAAGATGGAGGCTCAGCTTCGTCTTTAGGACAGTCTTGTGAATATCTGAACGGTACCGTGTCCGAACTCTTTAACCTCGCGATATCTTCCGCTCTCAAGGACTCCGACGTTGGGGTCACTTTTCAGCCTTACGATGAGGTCGTACCTCCCGTTTTTTACGCGTTCTCTTACCTGCTGCCTTGGAATTATGATCTGAATTGTAGAGTGGGGGTAGTAAAGGCCTGCAATGGTGTATACCTTTTGAGATACCAGGATCCAGCTTGCTGGATAGTTCATCCGAGCATAGTCAAAAGCGGTTACGTAGGTACTTCCACGCTCGTCCCACATGTTCACCATTGCAATAGCCGAGTGAACGGTTGGAATCAACACGAGTACCAGGAGCACCATGAAAACAGCGGGCGTTAGAGTCCTTCTTTCTTTCCAGTTCACAAGGGCTCTTGTCCATTCTCCCAGTCTCCACAGGGCATGGGTTGAGAGTATTGCCATTACAGGGCTCAAAAACGTCACAAAACGGTTCTCTTTGTGGGTTACCGTTAGGATGCCTGTGAATCCAATCAGAAACCAGCTGATCAACAGCCACCCTTCCTCATTCTGCTTGAGCAGGACAATGCCAAGCAGGGTGAGAAGAAGTATAATTCCAAGGACCGAGGTGAGGGAGCTGATGTAGTCAAAGGCCGAGACTGGGGGGGCGTGGGTGACGTACTTGGTTGCCGTACTGAACGGCATTAGAGCCCCGCCGTAGTGTAGCCGGCCAAGGTAGAGCCACGGTGTCAGAACGAGGAGCGTTAAAATGGCTCCTACTCCATATTCCTTCTTCTTGGTCCATCCCCAGTACTCCGTCAGGTACAGGTAGGTGAAGATAACTGCCAGTATTGAAAGTCCGGTGTACCGGGTCAGTATCGAAACACCGGCCACCACAAAGGAGGCATATATGAGGCGTCTGTCACCTAGCCTGCGCCCCGTGTAGAGCAGATAGAGGGACAGTGTGTAAAAGAATGTAAATTCGCTGTGTACGAGTCCCCTCGTGGCCATTGAAAACGCCAGGGGATTGGCCATATAGAGGACGCTGGCACCAACGGCTTTAATCCTATCCCCCCACACGGCAAGTGCGAAGTAGTAGACCAGACCTGCGGTGAGGCCATAGAACAAGGCCGATACAAGCTTGGCGGTTGTTAGCAGGCTTGAGGGAGATAGGGGGGTAAGATGAAATACAAGATACAGTGTATAGACGTAGCCGGGAGGACGGTACATCATGTAGTAGCCTTGGTATGTGTAGTTCGTTATCCCATGGAGGAGGTTCCGGGCGATGTCAATGTAGAGGGCCCCGTCATAGGTTACATTCTTGGCGTTTATACTAACCCCGGCGGCTATGAATGCAACCACCACGAGCAAGGATGAAACAAGGATATCTGTTTTTATTCTCGCCATACTCATTCCCGTTAGTACGTCAGGATGTTTTAAACTTTTGGTATGCGGTTACATCATGAAAAATTAAGAAAACTTGAGAAGTGGATGTTCCTCCAAGAGCTTGTTTAGAATCCCAATTGCACTGTCCGGGCCATAGGCGTACGAGAGGTACTTGTACATCATCAGGACGGCCTCCAGAGGATGAACCTCTTTGTTGGGGTCAAAGGTACCTTCGATGAACTTCAGGGTGGTTTCGGCTGCTTCTGTTAAACCGGCTATTTTGTAAACGTACACCATCTCTGCGTACGTTGCCCTTGAGTATGGGTAGGCAGCCTTCTCAATCTTAAGCTTGCCGTTTTCATCCTGCTGCTCTGTGAGCCATTTGGCAGCTTTTTTAACGGCGGTGAATACCGTTTCGTTTCCGGTCAATTGATAGTACCTTGCTAGAGATGAACTTATGGCGAGGGTCGTTCCAACGTTCTCGTTCCAGCTTCCGTCTCCTCTCTGCTGCTTCAGGATATCCCCGAGAACACTGTCCCTCGTGGTTGAGTTGAGTATCCCCAGCTCATCGTATATTGGAAGGAAGAGTGCGTTGACAACGAAGATACCGTGCCTGTCCTTGGACGTCGTCATGAAGTAGTTGGCCTTCTCCCTCTCCCTAAGGAGCTCAATGGCGCGGGGTTTGCCGGCGAAGGAAATGTTGCTGAGGGGCTCCAAGGTGTACGCCGTGTAGAGGGTGTAATCGTTGGGTGGAACTCCCCATGGAAACGCCCCGTTGTTCATCTCCTTGTAGGAAAGCCACTTAAGTAACCATTCAGCCCGTTCTTTGAATTTGTCGTTGCCAGTTTCTTTGTACATTTCCTCGTAGAGGTTGACCATCCAGGCGTTGAGGTTGAAATACGCTTTGTACCTATCGTCAAAGTCGGCGTAGTTGTAGCCGGTCCAGAACTTCTCTAGGAACCCCACGAGGGGACTGTATTTCCCACTGTAGTTCACTGGCATTAGGTCGGTGGGAAGGATTGGTGGGGAGGGGATAAACTTGTAGATCTGGGCGTTCCCGTTGCAGAACTCAAGCTTGAAGTGTGTGTCGTAGGGGGCGTACTCCATGAGGCCGTACTTGATCAGTCCGTAGCTGAGTCTCCTCCTGTCGACGAACACGTAGCTCACGTTGTATTTTTTCATGAGGTAGTAGACGTACTCGCGTTGGGGAGAGCTGAACATTATCACCTGGTCGGTATACGCCCTCTGAGCTTCCCTGGCGGTAGGGGCTTTACCAAAGAATCCCTGGTAGACCTTTTTCCATATGACCACATCTTTCCGGTGGGTGTTCCCTATTAGAAGGTATCCCATGTCCCACCATACTAAGATCGTAGCGTTTTCTGGCGTGTTCTGGCTTATCCATTCGTAGGCCTCTTTGTCGCTGATCGTTGGGGCATTGACGTATTTATATGCCCCGTAAACTCCCTGAGCAAAGGGGGTGAGGAGTATAATCGCCGTTATAAGGAGCACCGCAGCCCTTCCGCCTGAAATCCTTCTTACCCACTCCGCTCCAACCCCCCTGACGTCACTGAAAGCCCTTCTGAGAAGGGTTCCCGTTGAGGGGAAGACCACATCCACCAAGTACTCCGCCGCCATCACAGCTAGGGGTATCGTGGAGTATGGATCACGGAAACGGAAGGAGATTCCCCCGGCGAGAAGGAACGCCCAGGCCCATAGGGCGAACCCTCGACGTATGGGATCCTTTTTAAGATAATACGGGGTTGCAAGCGCTCCAAACACCAGTTGTACCACGCCTATCCACTTGAAGTACCCCAAAAAACTGACTTCCGTCTTTTGTATTCTCACAAAGAAGTTCCCGACGAGGGAGTGTACGAACGGTACCTTCAGATACGCGAGGTATGTCAGCACTAGGAGGACTATTATGTAGTGCAGGTTCCTCTTCGCCCACGACCAGCTGTAGGAGGCCACTATCAGGAAGGCCGCCATCATAAAGAACACCCATCCCCTGTGGGTAAATGTGTAAACGGAAAAGACGGCGGCTAGCACTATGAAATCAATGGGGCGCTTTGACCTGAGGAAGCGTATGAGGAACAGCATGGAGAACGAGAAGAGAACGAGGCCCAGGTTCTCAGGGATGTAGAGGCTGGTTCTGTAGATGAAGTTGGGTGCGAAGGCCAGAAAAATCGTGGCGATAATGGTGCTGCTTCTCCTCCCGGTGAGTTCCCTGAAGACCAAGTAGAATCCAAAGACCGCAATGGTGCCGTAAACCGCCGGCAGTACAAAGAACACGTAGTTTGATGGGAACAACCGGTAGACCATTGCCCCGATGATATGGAACAGGGGCGGATAACTGTACGCTTTGAGCCCCAGCAGTGAGGGGAGGTCCCGTGAGATACTGCCTATCCCGTTGTGGACCAGTCTGAGGGTTATGTCTCTGTGCAGGTACTCATCGTACGTGGCGAGTAAGAGGGTTCTGTGCGGCACCAGTCTGATTAGGAACGAAACGATGAGAATCAGGGGAAGACAGATCCTGTACACGGTTTCTCTCATTCCAGGCACCCCTCAAATTTTTAAGCCTCTTTCTTAACTCTATCTGGTGGTGAAGTGAAGGGGTTAAAAATCTTTAGCCTGGCGTTCTTCTCTTACCTGTTCTTATCGGTTTACTCCAACTACTTTGACGGTGGTCTACGGGATGTTATCTATTCCCGTGGTTTTTATCCCTCAATGGTGGTTCTGGGGGTTGTCTATGCCCTTATCTTCTTCGGGTTCTTTGCCGTTGGGTACCGGGTGGGGTTGAGTCCTCCGGGATGGTTTTATGCGGCTCTGCTGTTTGTGGTCTCCTTCTCGGAGTATCCCTTCGGGCCCATCGTTGTTGTTATGGTCATTGTCGCCGTGTATTGCCTTAAGGAGCACTTCACCCGTGTTCTTGCCATTTATTCTATCTTAACTGGACTCCTAGTTCCTCTGATATTCTATACTGTTTTTGGTGTTCCCTTCTTTCACAGGGGCCTTCGCTACGAGCTTGTTGGACCATTGGTGGCATCGGCGTTTCTTGGGGCGGCAGGGTTAGTGTACACGGGGGCGTCCCTCAAGCTTAAGACGGTCGTCCTTGCTCTCCTCTCCATCATATTCATTCTTGGAACCTTCAGGTCTTTGTTGTTGCTGATATACCTCGCTTACTTTCTGGATCTCTACCTGAGGGGAGCGTTTAGAGGGGACCTCCGGGCGCCGTTGGCCGGTGGAATCTTCTTGGGGGTCCTCATACTCTGGATGAGCGGAGGTGTGGATGCCCTGCTGGTCCGTGTGGGTTTTACATTCCTCGTGTTTCATAACATCGTCCGCCTTTCCCTTCCATGGGGTATCTACCACGGGCACCTGCTCCTCAGCGGAGATCCCCGGGGAACGGTGGGGGCACTGTTCGGAACGAGTGTCCATTACACCTACTTCTTCTTTGGGCAAGCGGTGGCTGATTTTGGGGTTGTGGGTGTATTGGAGGCCTTTTTACTTGGTCTTTTCCTTAGAGATAGTGAGGATGACCCCAAAACGTTTGCGTTCGTTCTCGCCATGTTCATCTACGCCATGGACCCTGGTATAGATAACCTCATACTCTCCTTCGTATTGGGAGCCCTGTTGATTAAGAAACTGTCCTAGTGGTACAAACCGGGACTTGGTGCCCCTAGTTTGTCATGAAAGGTATCACCTGGCGTGAAGAACCCTTTGTATCTCAGTGGAGACGAAATCTTTATATCCATGGGGATGTGAGAGTATAGGTGACCATTACGCTTAGGAGGTGTTTGAATGAGTAGGAAGGCATTGAGCCTTTTGGTCGCGGTAGTAATGTTGCTTTCAGTAGTTCCAGCAGCCCTGCCTTACACTGCGGCTTCGCCGACTAATACTTCCGCGGTGGCTTCGGCTCCGACTTCAATAAACAATCATGAGGCACCAACCCTTCAGGAATTGAATCCCAACGTGGCAAAGTACATTGACATGCTTCATGGCACACTTCTCTCCTCCGGGAGGAAGGACGTTCGGCTTATCATAGCCCCTCAGACCGGATATGGTGATCAGGTTCTTAAGGCACTGAAGGCGCTGGGGGCCAAGATTGACCCGATAAGCAAACCCAAGTACGATTTCATCGTTGCTACTTTACCCACCGACAAGCTCCCGGCTCTGAAGTCCATGAGGGGACTTGCTTATGTCTGGGAGGACAAAACAGTCAAACTTCCAAAGCCGGTTAAACCGGAGAGGAACCTCAAGGCACCGATAAGCAAGATAACTACAAGCGGAGCCGGAGGATACGACCCGTTTGCCTGGGACATGTACGCCATTGATGCTCCTCAGGCTAGGGAGGAGTACAACATCTCAGGATCACACGCCCTGATTGCGATTGTTGATACCGGCGCCGACGTTGCCCAGCCGTACCTCCAGCAGACCCCGGACGGGAGGAGGAAGATCATCTACTGGATGGACGAGACCGGTGAAGGTAACGCGGACGTCAGCTACACCTTCAACTCAACCCAGGTTGTTGGGGGAACGGTGAGCCTCTCCCTAACGAACGTCACGCTTGACTGGGGACCGTACGCCACGTTGGTTATGAGGCCGTCGGAGTACACGACCATACCACAGCTCAACATCACCCTTGACTTCGGTGGTGTTAACGTCACCAACGGCACATACCACTTCGGATTCCTCCCCGAGAGGTACTTCGATATAAACTTTGACCACAACTACGACGAGATCTATTTCGTCCTCGTTACCCCAGACAGCGAGGTCTACTTCTATCCGGTTCCTCTCCAGCTCAACACTACCGACGCAAATACCCTCCACGCCATCGTTAACGGCACCTTGAACACCACCATCCTCAAGGCTATGATGACGATTCCAAGCGGTGTCAACTACACCTACGACGTCAACTTGAGCAACGCCTATCAGATAACCCCGTTCGATTCGACCGGCGACTACATCCTCCTTGGACCGGGTTCGGTTAGTAATACAACCTACGTGCAGTTCTCGGAAGGACAGGCCTCGGTCATCCAAGTGGCCAACGGCACCGTTTACAACAGCATTGTGCTCTCCAAGGTCTCGACTGATACCGTGGTCTTTGGATGGGACGGCGGTCAGCACGGCACACACGTTTCTGGAACCGCCGCAGGTTACGGTCTTCCTGGAAGCTACTTCCAGGGCCTTGAGGGAGTCGCCCCCGGTGCCCAGCTACTTGAGTTTAAGTCGCTCTCAAGCATCGGGTACGGTGCCACTTCATGGATCATTAACGGGATGATCGACGCCGCCCTTAGCGGTGCGGACGTTATAAGCATGAGTCTTGGCGGCCTCTGGAACGGATACAACGACGGTATAGAGGATCCGGAAAACTTCTACGCCAACCTTCTGACCGAGATGTTTGGAGTTGTCTTCTCCATAGCCGCGGGCAACGACGGACCAAGCACAACCACTGTGGGTGCCCCGGGGGACGCTGACCTCGTGATAACAGTCGGTGCCTTCAGAGACGGAGCCAGCTGGAGCTTCTTCCACGGTCTCAACGACGTCTACAGCGGCCCGGCGAGCTTCTCCAGCAGGGGACCGCGCCTCGATGGTATGGTCAAACCCGATGTCATGGCCCCAGGTGAGTTCGTGTTCTCGAGCCTCCCGATATGGTCCGTCGGCTACTATGGAACATGGGCATCGGACTTCTGGGACGGCACCAGTATGGCCACCCCACACGTTACCGGTGCCGTTGCACTGCTCGTGGACTACGCCAGGATCCACAACCTGACCTACGACCCGTTCATGATAAAGAGGGCCCTTGAGCTCTCGGCTGAACCAGTCAGCGGGGCAAGTCCCATAGACCAGGGATATGGACTTATAAAGATCGACAGGGCCATACAGGAGCTCATCAAGCTCAGCAAGGAGAAGAGCACCTACATCTACGCGGGCACCACATTTGGCCCGTATCAGAACCCGCTTGGAGAGAAGCAGCTCCCGCTGTTTGCGAACATACTCTTCAACGGCTGGTTCCAGCTTAACCACCACTTCCCGTACCTCTATAGGGGCATCTACCTCAGAAACGAGAGGCCGGGGACGGTTCCAATATACATCTATGGAATGGTCTACAACCGGGCCGGTGCCCTGGTTCCTGTGAACGGGACCTACGACATATCCACCAGCGTCCCCTGGCTGAAGGTCAACACCAACGAGATCACAGCCCACCTCAACAAGGCCAACTTCAGTCTCGCCGGCTTCAGATACTCCGACTTCTACAACACCACCGGGCTCGTCTACGTCACCGTTGATTACTCCCAGCTTCAGAAGCCCGGAACCTACGTCGGCTACGTATATATAGACGATCCGAGCACGGACTACATCGACGGTGCCGTTCCAGTCGTTGTGACCGTCCCGATAAACAAGAACGGGGCTGCAACCGGACACCTGAGCGACGTTGAGATGTCCGGTCAGGCCAAGCACTACTACGTTGACGTTCCAACCGGAACCAGTGAGCTCAAAGTTACCGTCAGCGTTCCGGTTGATAAGAACGGTGTGCCAATGGGCAGGGTCAGGCCGGTGATAACCACCCCACGCGGTATCGTGATGGCCTCCATCGTTCCTAACTACTACTTCGTTGGGGCTGGAAGCCCGTACATGACCTACACCTGGACGTTCTACGACCCACAGCCTGGAACCTGGGAGGTAACCGCGTACTCCAGCGTCAGCAGCTACGCCAGAACCGGATACGAGCTCTCACACTACAACATTGACGTTCAGCTCCTTGGTGTCACCGCAACACCGAGCAGGGTATACCAAGACTTCAGTGAACCTGGCAACTACACGCTCGGTGTGACCTACAGGAACACGATGGGAGACGTCGATGTGTCCTCTTTCGGATACGGTCTCGGCAACCTTGAGAACGCGAACGCTTACCAGCTCCAGATCAACCAGGATCAGTGGCAGATCGTGGACATCATAAACGCCACACCGGCACAGAAGCTCTACTACTTCAAAATCGGTATAACCGCACCTGAGAACAAGAGCGCTGACCTCGATCTCTACGTATTCTACTACACCTCATGGGATGCGCTCATGGCGGACCTGAACAGCGGAATTCTAGGGCAGAATGCCACCAAGATCTACACCGATCAGATAGGTCCGACCGCCTACGAGAGCCTTGACCTTTTCATGCCCGCTCCAGGATACTATATGGCCGTTGTTAATGGCTATAGCGTCCCGATAGCCAACATGAGCTACATATACTACAGGCAGGTTCTCAAGGACAACGGGCAGGTGATCACCGATGAGACCCCATTCACCCTGACCAACGGTGCCTCTGCCCAGGTTGGTTACACTGTAGAACTCACCGCACCGGGAACATACCTGGGTGTCGTGGGTCTCAAGGACGTTGAGAGCGGCATGGCACTTACCTACGCCCCAATGATACTGCAGGTGGGCAAACCTCAGATGTACGTTGCCCTAATGGGCACGCCGACCCTCGGAAAGCCATCGCTGATGACCCTCAAACTGCTTGACAAGGCCACCATGATGCCAATCGAGGGTGAGGCAACCGTCTACATCAACGGTCAGCAGTACATAGCGGAGAACGGCGAGGTGCAGTTCTACATCACTCCGCTCCAGAGGACTTACACATTCAACATCGATGTCGTGACGCCGAACTACCAGGACTACACCGGAACGTTCACCCTGAACGTTCAGGAACCAGCACAGAGCAGGGTTCTCTCCCCGCTTCAGACGGCCCCGTATGTTGCAGAGGGCGCCGGTTCGGTCACCACCTACGGCGCAACCGACACCATGCTGAACTTTACAGTTGATGGTCCAAGTGGCGAGACCGGCTACGTCTTCGTAACCCTGCCGACGGACACTCAGATGATAACCGTTCAGCCCAACAGCCACATACTCAACTACTACACTTTGGAATACAAGAACGCAATATACCTGATCATAGAGGTCAAGTACGCCTCGCCCGTCACCATTAACGTCGAGTATAAGACTTCCCGCTGGATAGTCAGCACCTGGAACTTCGTCTGGTATATGCTGTACTGGAGGTACGACCAGAAGTTCAACGACCTGTATCAGAAGGCCGTTAAACTCGGCGTCGATAACGAAACCCTCCAGGAGGCCCTGAAGTACAAGCAGACTGCGGACAACTACTTTGAGCAGGCCAAGAAATACATGGTGAACCCATCGAGGCAGCAGCTTAGCATCATGGCGTTGCCCTATGTCAGGAGGGCCTATCTCAACATACTTAAGGCATACAACCTCCTTGAGACTGCTGTTGAGGCGGCCCAGCAGACCGAGGGCTGATGCCCTCTACCCTTTTTCTCATTTACCTAACCCTTTTAAACCGCCCATCGTTTCCACCTCTGGTGGCGTTCATGATATACATCAAGGTTTACCGGGTTCAGGGTGAGGTTCTCCTTGCGGCATGTGACGAGGGACTCCTTGGAAAGACTCTTAGGGACGGAGAGCTCAAGCTGGAGGTTAAAGAAAGATTTTACGGCGGGAAACTAGTTGAGGTGGACGCTCTGGAGACGCTTCTGGGGGAAGCAACGATAGCCAACCTCGTCGGGGAGCAATGTGTGAAGAAGGCCATCGAACTCGGCTACGTGGACTCTGAGAGGGTGCTGTTGATTGAGGGGATCCCCCACGCCCAGATGGCGAAGATGTTTCTCTGAGGTGGGATCATGACTGAGAGGTTCTGTTACAGATGCGGGATAAGTGAGGAGGAAGGAGGGCCGTTGATAGAGGGACTCTGTCAGGTATGTTTCAGAAAGGAAAACCCCCTGCTGCTTCTTGAAGAGGAGGTAAACACTGAACTGTGTCAGAACTGTGGGAGTTACCGAAAGCACGGGACATGGGTCGATCCGGAGACCTATGAATTGGAGGCGCTCATATTCGAGGTGGCCGGCAACGCACTCATCGAGGCGATTGAGAGGTTGCTGAGGGAGAAGGTCAGGCACTACAAGATCCTGTCCATGGATGAGCTTGGGGTTATAACGGAGCTCCCCGTTGGCGAGGCCGTGGTGGCGTTTGAGCCTCTTGAGTGGCACATAGAGTACTTCCCGGCCATAGTGACTTATAAGGTTCGCCTCAAGGCCCGGATACACGAGCTCCAGAGGGAGCTTCACGACGAGGAGAAGCACGTTACCGTCTACGTTCGTCAGACGATATGTCCCCGCTGCAGCAGGTTTCTTGGGGGCTACTTTGAGGCCATTCTGCAGGTTCGTGCCGAGGGCAGGCCGCTGACGAAGGCGGAGAGAAAGGAAGTCGAGGATATTGTTGGCCAAAAGATCGACGAGATAATGCGCAAGGACAGAATGGGCTTCATACAGGACACCATCGAGAAGGAGGAGGGATTGGACTTCTACATGGGGTCAAAGGGCTCCGCCAGGAAACTCGCCCAGGCCATACGGGATCGTTTTGGGGGGACCATAAACGAAGCCTACGAGCTGGTCGGAATTGACAGACAGACCAGTAAGGAGGTCTACCGCACGAGTGTAAGAGTCAGGATTCCAAAGTTCCAGAGGGGGGACGTCGTGAGTGACAGACATGGAAAAGTTTACCTCGTGGAGTACGTGGACGGGAGGGGCATTGAGCTGAGGGACCTTGAGACCCAGGAACGCGGGAGAATGGACTGGAAGACCGCAAGGCGGGATGGCCTCCGAGAGATAGAGTACGAGACTGAGGAGGCAATGGTGACGAGCATCGGAAGGGACGAGGTACAGTTCATGGACATGAGGACCTACGAGACGTTTGAGATGGGGAAGCCCAACGTCGAGATTGAAGAGGGTGAGGTGTACGTTTTAATCCGGACCGGTTCCAGAAGGTACGTGGAAGGGAAAAAGGATGTAGAATGACACTCTAATTGCTTTTTATGCTACATCCGCCAACCTTTTAACCCCCGTTTTGGAATCATCTTGGGTGATGGATATGGCGGGGAAAACTGTGGTTATCATAGGCGGTGGGGCCGCCGGCATGAGCGCGGCTTCGCGCGTTAAGAAACTGAGACCGGAATGGGACGTCAAGGTCTTCGAGGCAACGGAATGGGTCAGCCACGCCCCCTGCGGTGTGCCTTATGTCGTCGAGGGAATCTCACCCCAGGAAAAGCTCATGCACTACCCACCGGAGGTCTTCATCAAGAAGCGCGGTATAGACCTCCACATGAAGGCTGAAGTCGTGGAGGTCGAGCAGGGAAGAGTACGCGTCATGGAAGGGGATGGGGAGCGTACCTACGAATGGGACTACCTCTTATTTGCAAACGGGGCCTCGCCTCAGGTTCCTGCCCTCGAAGGTATCGATCTCCCAGGCGTCTTCACAGCCGACCTGCCCCCGGACGCGGTTGCCATCCGAGGGTACCTGGAGAAGAACGATGTCAGGAACGTTGTCGTTATCGGAACCGGGTACATAGCCCTTGAAATGGCCGAGGCCTTCGTGGCCCAGGGTAAGAACGTCACCCTCATCGGTAGAAGTGAGCGTGTTCTGAGGAAGACGTTTGACGCCGAGGTAACCGGGATAGTCGAGTCCAAGTTGAGGAACCACCTGAACCTCCGCCTTGAGGAGCTCACCATGCACCTGGAGGGCAGGGGGCGGGTTGAGAAGGTGGTAACGGACGCCGGGGAGTACCCTGCGGATATGGTGATAGTGGCAACGGGTATAAAGCCGAACACGGAACCAGCCAGAGAGCTGGGCGTGAGGATAGGCGAGACCGGAGCGATATGGACAAACGAACGGATGGAAACGAGCGTGGAGAATGTCTACGCCGCCGGTGACGTTGCGGAAACGAGACACCTGATAACCGGCAGACGGGTATGGGTTCCATTGGCCCCTCCCGGCAACAAAATGGGCTATGTAGCTGGGTCGAACATCGCCGGAAGGATCATTCACTTCCGGGGGGTCCTGGGAACGAGTGTAACAAAGTTTCTGGATCTTGAGATTGGGAAGACCGGGCTCACCGAGGTGGAGGCCATCAGGGAGGGATACGATGTAAGGACCGCTTTCATCAAGGCAAAGACGAGGCCACACTACTACCCTGGGGCGGGGGATATTCACCTCAAGGGCGTTGTGGACAACGAGACTAACAGACTACTTGGGGTTCAGGCGGTCGGCGCCGAGGTTCTCCCGCGGATAGACACGGCCGCCGCAATGATAGGCGCGAACTTCACCACGGAGGATGTCTTCTTCACGGATCTGGCCTACGCACCCCCCTTTGCCCCTGTGTGGGACCCCCTCATAGTCCTAGCCAGGGTGCTGAAGTTCTGACTCTCCTCTTCCCTTTTGGACAAGCGCAAGCTTTAAACCGTCTTCCCACACTCCCCGGTTGGGGATGAAAATGGGAAGAGAACGGAAGGTGATAGCTGGACTGATAATCAACCCAATCGCCGGAATGGGGGGCAGGGTGGCGCTGAAAGGTACTGATGGCGTTGTTGAGGAAGCGGTAAAGAGGGGAGCGAGGCCCATCGCGGAGGACCTGACAAGGCTATTCCTTCACGAGCTCAGCCACTACGGAGAATCCCAGGGGATACGGTTCATGACGGGTCCGGATGGTTTGGGTGAGAGCGTACTGAAAGATTTTGACTTCCGTTACGATGTCATACGGCACAGGGAAGTTGGCTACCGTGAGGTCATGGGTGTTAAACTGCCGGATACGAGGGCCGAGGATACCGAGGAGCTGGCGAGAAGAATGAAGGGGGACGTGGATATCCTAGTCTTCGCGGGCGGTGATGGTACCGCGAGGGACGTTTTTAAAGCCGTTGGGGGAGAGCTTCCAATCCTGGGTATTCCGACTGGGGTGAAGATGTTCTCTGGAATCTTTGCCGCCTCACCCGAAAACGCCGCCAGGCTTCTCGTTGAGTTTCTCTTGGGAAATGCGCGGCTGGTCGAACGGGATGTCATGGACTTGGATGAGAACGCGTTCAGACACGATGAGGTGCGGCCCAGACACTACGGGAAGGTTCTTACCCCCTACACTGAACTCCTCCTCCAGGGGGCAAAGGAACCCACAAAAACGGACGAGGCGGAGGATATTGAAGCGACAATAGAGGCACTCGCGGATGAACTTGAGGACGGCGTCTACTTTCTGGGGGCCGGCTCCACAATAAAACGGCTTAAGGACATGCTTGGAATAGACGGTACACTCCTGGGTGTTGATATCGTTGAGGTGCGGAATGGAAAAGCCCGGCTCCTCGTCAGGGACGCCGCTGAGGGCGATCTCCTTCGCTTCGTGAACAAACGGCCAAAGGTGATTGTCACGGTAATCGGTGGACTGAACTTCCTATTTGGCAGGGGCAACCAGCAGTTCTCCGCTGAGGTACTCAGGAACATCCCGAAGGAGAATATTATAGTGGTCGCGGCCCCCTCCAAGGTGAGGGACGGTTTCATCAGGGTTTACACAGGGGATAGTGAGGTGGATGAGAAACTCAGGGGTTACATAAAGGTCAGGGTCAGTCCTTGGATGGAGAGGATGGTTAAGGTCGTTTAAGGGTTGAACCAGAAGCCGTTTATACTTCCTTCTCGTAGTTTAAGCGGGTGAGCCTTGTGAAGTACAGTCGTATTGCAGTCAAGCTGTTTGAACGGGAAGTAGAGGACGTTTTTTATGACCCAGTTTATTATGGACGAACTCTGAAGGTCTTTGGAATGGATGAGTGGCCCGGGAAGGCTTTGAAGTACTTTGCCGACGAGTACCGGAAGCTTGATTACGGGGTCGTCATCTTTGACACTGAAGGCGACTTCCCGGAGGAGGGTTTCGACACCGTAATTCGGGTGAGGGATGGGGGGAAGACGGGCCTTGATCCCTTAGTACTCGCGTCTCAGGGCCGTCTGGATGGCTACACCGCGGCCACCATAATCCAGACCATCTACGGTCTTGACAGAACCCTGACCGAGCGGCTCTATGCTGATTTTCTCGCAGGGAGAGTGAAGAGCGTCCCCGAAGCGGCAGAGGCGAAGGCAAAGTACTCGGAGGTCATCCAGGAGAGTTACACCCCCTTGGACAAGGCCTTTTATTCGGGAAAACCACCGGAATTTGGAAAGAAACTCCTGGTGAACCTCGGTGAAACCTACAGCGTAACGGTGGCGGGAATGGCATTTCTCATCGTGAGCGCCCTAGTCAGAAAGAGGCGCAACACCGTCATAGGCGTAAACGACGCTGCTGTTCTCGCCTACAGTAATATTGGGGGAGCCGCCATCCCTCTGATAACGAGACCGATGAGAAGACGGGTCACGGTACTCGCCACGCAGTACGCCATCGATTCAATTATGAACCTCGCCGGCCCAACACTGCTCCTCTACCACGACCCGGATACGCAGAGTGTCCTGTATGAAGCCAACGGTGTCCCCCCTGGTCCGATGAGAAAGCACGTTCACAAAGGACAGGCGGCCTTTATCTACCGCACTCCAGAGACCATAGATGTTGCGTGGGGTGAGCTGCTCCTTTAGCCCCTCACCCCTTTTACTAGCTCCTCCATGACCCCAAGGAACCTCTCGACCTCTTCAAGGCTGTTGTAAACGTGGAAGGATGCCCTGACGGTCCCGTTTATCCCAAGCTTCTTCATTACCGGCAGGGCGCAGTGGTGTCCGCTCCTCACCATAATTCCATGCTCGTCAAGTACTGCCGCAACGTCGTGGGGATGTAGCGGCGGCACGTTGAAGCTCACCACACCCGCATGCTTCTTAAGGTTCTTTGGCCCATACCATGGGACTTCAAGTTCATCGAGTCCTTCGGTTATCCTCTTTACGAGCTTGTGCTCCTGTCTTTCAATCTCCCCGAGTCCAATTCTCTCAATGTACCTTATCCCTGCGGCGAGGCCGATGGCCCCTCCTATGTTCGGTGTTCCCGCTTCGAACCTCTCCGGGGGTTCCGTCAATGTGTAACAGCAGAGTTCAACGTCATCGATGGTCCCCCCGCCTATGAGCGGTGGTTCAAAAGTATCAAAAAACTCTGCGTTGACGTAGAGCACCCCTATCCCGGTTGGTCCCATCGGCCCCTTGTGGCCGGAGAAACCCAGGAAGTCCGCGTGGAGCTTCTTCACATCAACTTCCATGTGACCGACGCTCTGGGCCGCGTCGACGACGAATATCGCCCCGGCTTCCTTCGCCATCTTGCCCAGCTCTTCCACCTCGTGGATGACCCCGAGTGCGTTGGAAACGTGCTGAACCGCGACCAGCTTCGCGCCCTTGATCTTCCCCTCGGCGTCGCTCAGATCGAGGTTGCCCTCGTCGTCCCCCGTTATGAAATCCAGTTTGAGGCCCCTCTTTTTGGCGAGTCTCTGCCAGGGGAGCAGGTCGGAGTGGTGCTCGTACGGGGTGGTGACTATTCTGTCGCCCGGTTTGAAGAGCCCCTCTAAGCCGAGGGCGACCAAGTTGAGGCTCTCACTCGTGTTCTTCGTGAAGATTATCTCCTCAAACCCGGCGTTGATGAAATCGGCCACCACCTTCCTGCTCTCCTCGTACTTGGCAGTGGCCATCTGAGAGAGCCGGTGAACCCCGCGGTGGACGTTGGCGCGGTATTTGAGGTAGTACTCGTCCATGGCTTCGATGACTGGCTTCGGCGTAAGTGAGGTTGCCGTGTTGTCGAAGTAGATGACCTCGCCCGTCAGGGGTATATCCCTCCTAACATCCTCCGGAATCTTCATAGAACCACCTCCAGCACTCCGGCACAGTAGTACACGATGCGCGCGATTTCCTGTCCCTTCTCTACCTCATCGAGGAGCTTTATTATGATCTTTCCACTGGGATAGACGCTTAACTCCCATCCCTCAACCTTGGCTATCAGCAGCATCCCGGGGATGAGCCGCTCTATGGAGTATCCCCTCTCCTTCAGGCATTCCGCGGTTTGAGTGAGGTCGATCTCTACAGGTTTCTCCCAGGAGTACGCCCCTATAACGAGGCCTTTCATCGTTGTACACGGCTTTGCGATTATCACTCCTATCACCCGGTGGAATTTGGGCAGGAAGCGTTTATATGTTTCTCAAACCGATGGTTGGAAAGTTGAGTTTAAACACGTACTGTTCTGGACAGAACTGCCCAGCACCATCCTCTGCTGCGTGGGGGGAGCGTACCAACACCTATAAAGGGAGTGAATGAAATCCTATATCAACTGGAAGATGCGGAGGTCTGAGGAATGATTGGAGACGAGAGATGGGATGGTGTTTACTCCTTTGAGGATTCCCCGTTTATCATGGAGATACTCACGGAGCTGAGGAACAGGGAGACGGGCAGCATACCCTTCCGGAAGGGTCTTGTAAAGCTTGGACGGTACATGGGATACGAATTGACGAAGCTCATGGACGTTGAGAGGGTTCGGATCGAGACCCCCCTTGAGGCCACGGAAGGCATCCTGGTTAAGGACCGGCGCAATGTCGTCATAATAACGGTTCTTCGTGCCGCAATACCTCTGATGGAGGGGTTGATAAAGGTCTTTGAGCATGCTCGGGTGGGGATAGTCTCGGCGTCGCGTGGAAAGGCTCCGGAGTTCGAGATAGAGATGAACTACATCAAGATCCCGAGGATAACACCGCAGGACACCGTCATAGTCGCTGACCCAATGATCGCCACCGGCTCAACGCTGGTCAGGGCCCTCCGGGAGCTTTCAAAGTATGGAAAACCGAAGCGTCTGATGGTCCTTGGTGTCCTTGCCGCCCCTGAGGGAATAGAGCGCCTCAAGCGCGAGTTCCCGGAGCTCAATGTGGTAGTTGCCAAAGTGGACAGGGAACTCAACGAGCACGGCTACATCCTTCCGGGTCTGGGCGATGCTGGTGACAGGGCCTTCGGGGCACCCATAAAGGCTCCGATGCCCCCAGGAACGCGTGGGGTCTGAGGTCAGCGAACCGACCTTCTCCAATTTCCCTTTTGGGATATCTTGTAACTTTTTCGGGACAGATGCCCCAGCCCCTTCCTTTGATTACCCATTTATGTCCAATTCGCTCCGGAAAAGTATAAAAGCAGAAGGGAACTAGCATTTATGCTGGGTGTACTGCATGGAAGGAGAAGCTCATACATTCAAAGTTGGCGGGGCCACCCTATCGATCCCACAGAAGGCTGACATGCGCTACCTATACATTGAGATAACCAACCGCTGCAACCTTCACTGTGAGATGTGCTTTAAGCAGTACTGGGAGGATAGGGAGGGGGACATGGAGTGGGAGCTGTTCCTTAAGATCCTTGACGACGCAGAAGAGTTTCCGGACCTGGAGATGATCTACCTTGGGGGCATAGGGGAGCCTACGGTTCATCCCAGGTTCTTAGACATGGTGACCGAGGTAAAGAAGCGTGGATTTGCACTTGGAATGAGTACGAACGGTTTTCTACTGACGAAAGAGCGGATTCGGCGGCTCGTTGAGCTTGAGACCGATTTGATCTACATCTCCCTGGACACCATACCGACCCAGACGACCCGTTTGGGTCACATAATGCCCAGTGTCGCGGTTGACAGGATAAAACTCATCCAGGAGACCAAGAGGGAGATGGGAAAGTACTTCCCCCACGTTGGGGTTGAGGTAGTTGCCAGTAAGGAGAACTACGAGCACCTCCCGGATATAGCGCGGTTCCTGGGCGAGGTAGGTATAGATAGCCTGCTGATATCCAACATCGTCCCGATTCGACGGGAACACAGCGGGACAATAGTCTACGACGGGAGCGTCGATATGGATTCCGTGGTCAAGGAACTTCAGTCGATTTACGGCGGTTTTGTACTGAGGTTGCCTGAGTTCAAGCTGAGGACGGAGAGACACTGTGATTTTGTGGAGAACAAGACGACCGTTATCCGGTGGGATGGGGAGGTCTCCCCCTGCTACAGGCTGCTTCATACATATCCTGAGGTCGTTTTCGGGCGGGAGAAAAAAGTCCTGGCCCACTCTTTTGGCAACGTGAAGGATAAAAGCCTGAAGGACATATGGACGAGCAGAGATTACGGCTGGTTCCGTTTTGTTGTTGAAAATGCGCTTTATCCCAGCTGCACCGATTGTCCTCTCAACACGTCGTGCTCCTTTGTCCACGATACTGAAGCTGACTGCTGGGGCAACACCCCAAGTTGCGCCGACTGTTTGTGGGCCCGCCGCATAGTCCTGTGTCCCGTCCCGATGAAGGGCATCAAGGGTTACTGGTAAGCGTTTTGGATTAATTTATACCTTGATGTTCATACTTTCTGCTTTCGTCAATCTTATTAGCATCAATGTACATTAATAACACGATGAATGTATGTAGGCACGAGACATGTTTGGATACTGGGGAAAGATTCTGAGGGTAAACCTCTCCACAGGAAAGATTAGCGAAGAAACCTTCGATGAAAAGTTCGCTCAGAGATGGCTCGGGACCAGGGGATTCGAGATCCACTACCTGTTTAAGGAGATCGATCCAAAGGTTGACCCGTTGAGCCCCGACAACAAGCTACTGTACACCACTGGTCCCCTGACCGGAACCACTGCCCCGACGGGCGGGAGGTACATGGTCATAACCAAGAGCCCCCTGACCGGTTATATAGCAATGGCCAACTCCGGCGGCTTCTTCGGGGCCGAGCTCAAGTTTGCGGGCTGGGACGCCGTTATAGTGGAAGGAAATGCTGACCATCCGGTTTACCTGTACATCAACGATGATCAGGTTGAGCTCAGGGACGCATCGCACCTCTGGGGCAAGCGCGTGGGAGAGACCGAGGAGACCCTGACGAAGGAGATTGGGGACAAGCACGTTCAGATAGCGTCCATCGGCCCAGCCGGTGAAAACCTCGTAAAGATCGCCGCGGTTATGAACAACGGTCACCGCGCCGCTGGAAGGGGTGGTGTAGGTGCCGTCATGGGCAGTAAAAAGCTCAAGGCCATAGTCGTGAGGGGTCATAAGCGCGTTGAGGTTGCTGACAGGAGCAAGTTCACGAGTGTTGTTAAGGAGAAGATAGAGAAGCTGAAGAAGGATCCGGTCGCGGGAGGCGGTCCTCCGAACTACGGTACCGCGGTTCTGGTCAATATCATAAACTCAAACGGTCTCTACCCGACCAGGAACTTCAAGACTGGCGTCTTTGAATACGCTGAGGAGCAGAGCGGCGAGGCGATGACCGCAAAGTACCTCGTCAGGAACAAACCGTGCTGCGCCTGTCCGATCGGCTGTGGAAGGGTCAACAGGGTAGGAACAGTTGGAGTTACAGAGGGTCCGGAGTACGAGAGCACCTGGGCGCTTGGAGCCCACCTCGGCATAAACGACCTCGCGAGCATCATCGAGGCCAACCACCTCATAGACGACCTGGGAATGGACACCATCTCCACTGGTGGAACCCTCGCCACCGCCATGGAGCTCTACGAGAAGGGCCTGCTCAAGCAGGAAGACCTCGGTGAGGATGCTCCCCCGTTCAGGTGGGGCAACACTGAGGTTCTCCACTACTACATCGAGAGGATAGCCTACAGAAAGGACTTCGGGGACAAACTGGCCGAGGGAGGTTACCGACTGGCCGAGATGTACAACGGAACCGAGTACTTCATGGGTGTCAAAAAGCAGGAACTCCCGGCCTACGACCCGAGGGGTGCCGAGGGACATGGTTTGGGCTACGCCACCGATAACCGCGGTGGAGACCATATCAAGGCCTACATGATAAGCCCGGAGATCCTTGGCTACCCGTACAAGATGGATCCGCACGACATAAGCGACGAGAAGATCAAAATGCTCATACTCTTCCAGAACCTCACCGCGATAATAGACGCCGCGGGACTGTGTGTCTTCACCACCTTTGGCCTGGGCGGGGACGACTACCGCGACATGCTCAACGCGGCCCTTGGGTGGGACTTCACCACGGAGGGGTACCTGAAGATAGGTGAACGCATCTGGAACGCGGAGAGGTTGTTCAACCTCAAGGCCGGCCTCGACCCGCTCAAGGAGGACACCCTGCCGAAGAGGCTCACGGACGAGCCGATGCCGGACGGCCCCAACAAGGGACACGTCGTCAGGCTGAAGGAGATGCTACCGCGCTACTATTCCCTTAGAGGCTGGACTGAGGAAGGAAAGATAACGGAGAACAAGATTGAGGAACTTGGCCTTGAGGAGTTCCTGTGAACTCCTCCTGTTTTGATTTATCCCGGAAGTTCCCATGTGTGAGATACGCCCTCACCGGGAATCCTCGCGGGCTTTCTCCCGCTCTATCTTTTCCTTCCAGTACGGGTCGACTTCCAGCATCTGATGTATGAACGCCTCCACGACGTCCCTGACCTTCCCATGCGCTCCCGTTATGACTTCTACCCCCGACTCCCTGAAGTAGCCAACCGCTTTTCCACCCATTCCGTAGGCTAACACGACTTTTCCCCCGTGCTCCTTTATAAAGTCAGGCAAATCTCCCGGCCCGTGCTCCTTGAAAGGAACCTCGACGACCTCCACACCTTTGATTTCGTTGTCCTCTACGTCCACAAAGACGAAGTACCTGGCCCTACCGAAGTGACCGCTCACCCTGCTCTCCAGTCCTCTATCATCCTCAGTGGGAATGGCTATTCTCATTTCCCTCACCATAACCTGTGAATAAGTTTTCAGATATAAACTTTGTGCGTATGCACGCGGTACCCACTCCTGGCCAGCAAACTTTAAAAACAGTTAGGGTTGCCTAACACATGAAAAATATCTAAAATGAAAAATGCAACAGGTGAGGTTCATGTTCAGGAAAATCCTTTTTCCAACGGATTTCAGCGAGGGCTCCTACAGGGCAGCAAAATACTTCAAAAGGGCTAACGGTATGGCGGTAGGTGAGGTGATCCTCCTCCACGTGGTGGATGAGGGAACCTTTGAGGACCTCCTCAACGGCTATTCCCTCCTCTACAGTGACGAAAACATGGAGATCGATGCCGTCAAAAGAGAGCTCCTTAAGAAGACAATGGAAAAGCTCCGGGCTAAGGTCGAGGACTGCAAGAAAATATTCAAGACTGAAAACGTGAGGCCAGTGGTTAGATTCGGTCGCCCCTGGGAGGAGATCGTTAAGGTTGCCGATGAGGAGGACGTGTCGCTCGTACTCCTCCCCAGCCATGGAAAGCTCGGCTTTTCACACGAAATCCTCGGCTCAACTACCGTTCGCGTACTGAGACAGACTAGAAGGCCCGTTCTTATTGTAAAGACTAACTGCGAATGCGGAGGTGATGAAGAATGAACTGGCTGAAATTCAAGAATCACCTGGATAAATACCTGCCCGTTTATGTCACGCTTGCCATGGTTGCGGGCTTCTACGTTGGAACACATACGAACCTTAAACCCTATCATGAGGCGCTCAAGACCCTCAACATGCTCGTCGTCATCAGCATGATATACCCGATGATGATCAACCTTCGCCTGGGGGAGCTCAGAAACAGCGCCCGCCTTGGGAAGCAACTGACTATAGCTCTCACAATGGGGCTTGTAATCTCCCCGCTCATAATGTACGGGGCAATCTGGATAACGGGCCTCCTTCATCCTGTGAACCGTATGCTTGCCCTTGGGCTCCTCTTGGCCGTCGTCGTGCCCTGCTCTTCAATGAGCATAGCGTACACCGGTTTCACAAAGGGCAACCTCGAGCTGGCGACCATAGTCGTGGCCCTGAGCTTCACGATGGCGATAGTGACGGTTCCGGCCTGGCTCAAGGTTTTCGCATCGAGCTACCACGTTTCAATCTCGATCTGGCTACTCGTTAAGACCATCCTCATAGTCGTCATAACACCCATGATACTCGGAGTTCTCACTAGGGCTTACCTCATGGGTAAACTCGGCACAGAGGGCTTCCTGCGGATAAAGCCTGCCTTTCCCGCGATCTCCCTCTTGGGCATGTACACCATAGTCTTCCTGATATTCATGGAAAAAGCCAGGCTGGTGGCCAGCAAACCAAGCATCGTTGGCGTTGCCCTTATCCCCTTGGCCCTTTACTACATAGTTGCTTTGCTCTTCATGACCATCGTGGACAGGGTCGCTGGGATCCCTTACCGGGATCACATGGCCATAACCTTTACCTCCGTTGGAAAGAATGAGGGGACCGCGATGGCGATAGCCCTGGCGGCGGGCACCGGGCTCATGGCGATAGCACCTGCGGTAACCCCAATACTCCAGATACCGTTTCTGGTTGGCTACGTTAAGGCGTGGAGAAAAATCGCGGGCTTCTGGAACTGCAGGATTTCAGATGAGAAAGAAGCCCCGGAGGCCGCCTAACCCCTTTTCCCTTTTGATCATCGACCTCTTATGATTCAGGGGTTTGAGAAGCTCTGGAAATGTTAGAAAAGAGGTCATATAAGCCTCATAGTTTTCTCCCGACCTCATAGCCTTCCCTCACTGCGCTGGCTATGTTCCTTACCGACTTGGCGTCGCCGATGATGTGGTACTCGATTCCATCTACGACGAACGGTACGTACGGTCTCATCCCAAAGGCGCCAACGATTACCTCGCACTCTATTATTTCCTTCTCCCCGGTTTCGGTGTTCTCCACTACCGCGTACCCTTCACCGGCGCTCACAAAGCGTCTGCCTGTCAGGATGGGTATCCCCTTCTCCTTAAGCTCCCTCAGTAGGTAGCCGCGCGTTATCCTCTCAACGTCTGGGAGGATGGCGGGACTGCGTTTGATTATTCTGATCCTGTTGTTGAACTGGGCGAGGTACAGGGCGGTTTCGACCCCAACGAGGCCCCCGCCACCGATCAGGACGTTCCTGTTCTTGACCTCGATATCCCCACGTAGAATCCTATCGAAGGGCGTTATCAATCCACGCTCCCCGCTGCAGGGCAGGAAGGGCCTCGCCCCCGTTGCCATGACTATTGCATCGGGATTGAACCTCAGTATATCCTCCTTGGTTGTTTCCCCTTCGTGGAGATGGACGTTGGGCATCCCGGAGAGGACGTTGCGGTAGTACTCGATGAGCCAGCCGATTTTCTCCTTCCCGGGCGGGACCATTGCCAAGGTGAGCTGGCCGCCGAAGACCTCGTAGAACAGATGAACCTCATGTCCCCTCAGGGCTGCAACCCTCGTGGCCTCAAGGCCTCCGGGACCTGCCCCGATTACCGCCACGATGCGTTTTCTCGGGGCCCTGGAGACCTCCTCCTCGTTTCCAACGTTAGCGTTGACGCCACATCTTATGGGTCCTTTCTCGTCGTGAACCGCCTTAATGCACTCACTGCATCCTATGCAGCGTCTTATTAGGTGTTCATTCCCCTCTGCAACTTTTTTCATCCAGTCGGGATCAGCTATCAGGGGTCTCCCAAGGACGACTAGATCGGCCTGGATCTCAAGAATCCTCTCCGCAACGGCAGGTTCCCTTATCATTCCCACCGCCGCCACCGGAACGGGTAGCGGCCTTATCTTCTCTGCCAGGTAAGCACGCCAAGCCTGGGGGTAGTGCATCGGTTCGAGACGTTTTTCCTTCGGTCCAAGGCCTATATCCGCCTGTATCATGTCGTAACCTGCCCTAGCCAGAGTTAGGGCCATCTCCCGTCCGGTCCTCAGGGTTATGCCCCCCTCAAGGAAGTCGTCCACGGCCAGCCTGATCGTCACCGGAAAGTCCCGACCGCACTCCTTCGCTATGCGCCTCCTCACCTCCACCGCGAACCTCGTTGGATCACCCCACTCATCATCGCGGTGGTTTGTCAGGGGGGAGAGAAACTGGTTGATGAGCAGTCCGTGAGCACCTTGAACCTCGACCATGTCAAAGCCCGCCTCCATTGCGAGTCTCGCCGAGTATGCGAATTTCTCCACCAGCTCCCCTATCTTCTCGGGCGAGAGATAGTCCACACCTATCGCCTTCCACCCCTCATGGGCAAGCTCAACCGAGAGTTTAACCCCATCATACTTGTGAACCTCGAAGGCCAGCCATTCCCAGTCCCTGAGGACGGCCTTTGAATCGATCCTTGGCTGGAACGGCATGTGCTTCCCTTCTGGGAAATCTATGGAGATGTTCTCCACTATTATCAGACCGACACCTCCTCTCGCGCGTCTCTCATAGTGTTTGATGAACCTCCCCGTCAGCCTTCCATTCTCCAGGGCAAAGTTCGTTGATATCGGCGGGAACACCGCTCTGTTCATAAGTTCAACGTTGCCTATGTTTATTGGCTCGAATAGTTTAGGATAATCTTCTTTCATTAGACCCACCAAACATAGGGGCCCCGTGTTCCTTATAAGGTTTAGTTCGATTGATGCATATTCCATATGAAAAATTTTCAATTGGATTCCCCTCCCTGCGTATCCGTAGTGAATGAACTGGAGGTAAAGGTTATTACGCACGTAGACGAACTAATGAAGGTGATGATATGACCGCTCCATTTCCCCCGATACGAAGGGAGCCCCGTGCTGAGGATATATCCTTAAAACCGGAAGATGGCAGAAAAGCGGTGGAGCTCGTTAGAGGGGCACTTCCCCTTTTTCGGGCGGGGGAGCCAATAGCTCATCCCGACCACGTTGATGTTCCGGTCTTTTACCTGGATTTTGCCATAGATATGATTCACTACGACGGAAAGACCAAGATGCCCCGCCCAAGGGGTGCCCCGCCCCACGGATCGGCGGCCGTAAACCGAAGAGAAGCGCGTGAGGTTGTTGACCGTGTACTCAAAGAGGCGAGGGTTCTTGACGCAGCAGAGTTCAGGGAACCTGAGGACTGCTGGGTCGTCCCGATTGCATGGAAAAGCTTTATAATCTTCCACGTACGTGTTTCCCGCGAAGGGGAGGAGCTCATCCCTGACTACGGTCTGACTGAGGAGGTAAGGCGCTACGGGACGTTTTAAAGATTTCATTCAGCGCGAGTGGTTCCTAACTGCTCTCTTTTTGCTTTATCTAGCCCTGGTTATACTTGATTCAAGCCTTCTCCGCAGGACTCCGAAACTCGTCGACTGGGAGAGTCTTTCGGTCATAACTGCGATTATAATGGCCTCTAAGGGTCTTGAACTGTCCGGTATCTTCTCAAAGCTCGCTCCCAGATTGATACAAGCTGCCAACCACTCGGAAAGGCGCCTAATGTTGCTCTTCATCCTGACGATCTCCCTCTCCTCCATGTTCATCATGAACGACACTGCCATGCTGGTCTTCATCCCCCTGGTAGTTGTAACCTCGGAGATTGCCCGTGTGGACACAGCAAGGGCCGTGACGTTTTCCGCCATTGCGGCCAACGTGGGCTCGGCCCTTACCCCTATAGGAAACCCCCAGAACATTATAATATGGCACGTCTATGGACTGGGGTTCATGGAGTTCGTCCGCTCGATGCTTCCCTTCGTTTCTCTCTGGCTCATCATTCTTTTTGCGTTTACCCTCACCATCAAAAACCAGGAACTCTCGATTGAGAGGATTCCATCGGTTGCGCTGGGGAAGACCCTCCTGGTGGTGTCGCTTGTCTCTCTGGTCGCAGACGTGTTCCTGGCCGAAACTGGGAGGGCCCCACTTGCTTTCTTCTTCACGTTCTTCGCCTTTTTGCTGTTGGGTAGGGAAGTGCTTTGGAGTTTTGATTGGGTGTTGGTTTTGACATTTGCACTTATATTCATCGATTTCAACGAGCTTGCTTTTCTGTTAAAGAACGCTGGCTTAATGTTCCCGGATGGGGGCGTCGGTCTCTTATTTATCTCCGCCGCCCTGAGTCAGCTATTCAGCAACGTCCCGGCAACGGTCCTCCTCTCGGCCGGTAGGCCGGAGTGGCTTTCTCTGTCTCTGGGTGTTAACGTTGGGGGAAGCGGCATCATCGTGGGTTCGCTGGCCAACCTCATAGCCATTAGGATAGCGAGGGTTGGTTTAAAGGACTTCCACCGCTATTCCATTCCCTACTTTCTCATGGCTCTGTTGGTCTCTGCCCTCCTTCTCCTGTAAAGAAGTTCTGCCTTTCAACCATCCGGATGAAGGTTTCCCATTAGTTCCCCACAAGGGTTTTAAACGGATGAACTTTAATTCATCCCGGTGTGAGAGGTTATGGAAACCATAGAGGCTTCTGGACTGGTGAAGTACTACGGTTCGCTTCTCGCTGTGGACCACGTAAGCTTCAACGTTAAACGTGGGGAAGTCTTCGGTTTTCTTGGTCCAAATGGGGCTGGAAAAACCACCACAGTCAGGATGCTCACCGGTATTTTAAGGCCGAGCGCTGGAGGGGTTCGTGTTCTGGGCTACGATATGCTCGATGAACACGAAAAGATACTGGCGAGGGAGAGGATGGGCATCGTCCCGGAGATGGCAAACCCCTACGTGGACCTGACCGCAATGGGGAACCTGAGACTTATGGGCGAGCTCTACGGGATGGAGAAGGGAGAGATAGAAAAGAGGGCTCTAGACCTCCTGAAGCTCTTCGGGCTGTATGAAAGAAGGGATAGCAAGGTGAGGGCATTTTCCAAGGGAATGAAGCAGAGACTCATACTTGCGATGGCCCTCATAGGGGACCCTGAGGTCCTATTCCTTGATGAACCAACCAGCGGCCTCGACGTGATAAGCGCCCGTATGATAAGGGATATAATCAGAGATGAGCATAGAAAGGGCAGGACGATATTTCTGACCACCCACAATATGGTCGAGGCGAATGAACTGTGTCAGAGGGTGGCCATAATCAGGAAGGGAAAACTCGCTGCTATAGACACCCCTGAGAGGCTCAAAACTCTTGGAAAAGGGCTCTCCGTGGAGATTAGCTTTGAACCGATGGTGGTTGGAAACTTGACCTTGGACACTGCCCTTGGAATAGAACGCCGGGGGGACAAGATTAGGGTATACACTGAAGATCTCGATGCAACTATCAGGGAACTCGTGAGATACGCCGAGGAAAGGGGGTTGAAGATAGTCAGTCTGAAAACGCTCTCGCCCTCTCTGGAGGATATATTCATTGAACTGGTGGGTGGTGGGGATGATTAAAACCTTCAAACGTTCGTTTGCGGTGGTCAAAAAGGACATGCTGATATTTTACCTCAAGGGCCCTGTGATAATAATGGGCCTTGTATTCCCGTTCTTTTTGTTCTTGGCATTCCTGGTAGGTCGGAATCTTACTGGAGTGCAGCTGTTCACTGGTCTGACGGCTATGACCGCGTTCTTTACCTCTACCGCGGTCGGTCCGACGATAATCCCCTGGGAGTGCAGAGGCAGAACTTTCGAGCGTCTGGTGGCCTCGCCGGTTTCACTTACCACCATACTACTCGGTGACCTTCAAGCCTTCTTCTACTTTGGCCTTGCGATAACCTTCGCCGTTGCCATTCCCTCCATGTTCTACCTGTCGATCCACCCATCCTTCGGTGTTTTCCTGCTGTCAACTATACTTGCGGTTCTTTCATTCTCCGCAATGACCGTTCTGATGTCTTCTTACCCGCCTACGGACATCCCTGCTGACGTGATGATGCTGTCGTCCCTCGTGAAGTTTTCGCTCCTCTTCATCAGCGGCATCTTCGTTCCCCTCCGCAGCCTGCCGTCCTATGGTCGGTGGGTCTCCTTGATGTCCCCCCTGACCTACTACGTTGATGCCCTCCGGCACTCCATGGGTGGGGGATACCTTCCCCTCTCACTGGACTTTATCATGCTGGCCCTCTTCGGTCTTGCTTTCTTTTTTGTGGGCTCCGCGATACACGGGAGGGTGCTTGAGAGGAGGTTCACCTGACGACCGAGTCCTCTCCCATTGGTGTTGAGGTTGTCCCGGCTTTTCAGGGATAGCCCTCCGGTCGGGAGAAGTCGTGCACAAGAAAGGTAAAGGCCAGGGAAAGATAAAGGTCACCCCTCAATCCCCCGGTTCTCTGGACATACGTAGCCTTCTGAGGATTCAACCTTTCCCTCGGTCTCCATTCCCTTCCGGATATCCTCGAGCTTTCTTCTTGTTTTTGCAACCGCGAGGGCCTCGTCCCTGTACTTCCTCAGCACACCTATGTGCGGAAAGATTATGGCGTCCCTCGGGCACATCTTGGCGCATGTATCGCAACCCACGAGGCAGTTGTAGGGTCTCGCGACTACCGGGCGCATCTTCTTGAAGTCCCATTCGTAGAAGGTCCTTCCTCCGCACGTCATCAGGCAGAGCCCGCACCCTATACACCTGTCATAGTCTATCTGTGGATACCACGGTATCTCCTTCCGGTCTATGCCGTACCACTTAACGTTTGAGAAGTCCCTGACGGTTCTTCCAAGAACATCCTTCCCTATTACGGGGCTTTCTCCACTCATATTATCACCAATTCATATGAAAAATTATTTGAATAAAAATCTTTCTTCAACACTCCCTTCAGAACCTTAAGTTGTACCCAAGAATGTCCTCCCGATGCCCGCTGCATAGTGCTAAACTACCACCTAACCGTTTGAGAAGTGGAAAAGATGAAAATAAAATTCATGCGTGAATTCTTTCCCTCGCGTACGCCCTCTCCAGCATCTTGCTCCCGGTCACCTCTACGGCGCTGTAGTAGCCGGGTACGTAGAGTGTGGGCCCGCGCATCACAACGCTCTCATCAACCCAGTTGACCTCGCTCACGGCCTTGGGTTTACCGTGCTTTACTATATCCTCCCACAGATGCTTGTTTATCATGCAACCTGGGTCATCCCCAAGAAGGTCAACGGTGTAGTGGTATGCCCTTGCCCTACACCCACCGCAGATGTTCCTGTAGGGGCAGTTCTTGCACTGCCCCGTGAAGTTGTCCCTGTCGCGCAGGAGGTTGAATATCCTGCTGTTTTCCCATATCTCCTTGAAGGTTCTCACCCTCACGTTGCCAACGGGTAGTGGTAGAAAGACGCAGGGAACCACACTTCCGTCCGGTTCTATCCCGGCGTATATCCTTCCGGCGCCGCAGCCCCCTATAAACTCGGCCAGGGTTTTGACGGAATTGTTCTCGCCGATGTAGAAGTGTGCCGGTGTAACGTTCTTGCCCCCGCTTTCCAGAAGGGTTACCCGGGCGTACTGGGGGGCGGTCGTCAGTATCTCCAGCTTCCGCTTCTTCATCTGGTGGTAGACCTCCTTCATGAAGTCCTCGCGCTCCTCCGGAGACAGATCCACCTTGACCATTTCCTCCGCTCTTCCGGTGGGCACGAGGTTGAAGAAGATGACGCGCTTCACCCCTATGTTCTCTGCCAGGTCCAGGATGTCGTCTATCTCGCCGTAGGTTTCCTTGTCCATCACGGTGGCCATTCCGTGGCTCATGTCGAGTTCTACGGCGTTTTCAAGGGTCTTTATTGCGTGCTCCCACGCTCCGGGTATTCCACGGAACTCGTCGTGTTTCTCAGGCTTCGCTGAGTCAACGCTTACCTCGACGTACTTCAGACCAAGGTCGACCGCCTTCCGAAGGTTCTCCATCTCCGCAAAGGTCCATCCGTTGGTGGCAACTGATGTGTGAATCCCCCTCGCGGCCAGCTCTTTCACTACCCTGTAGAAGTCCGGATGTATCGTGGGCTCCCCCCCGCTTATGGCCACCGCGGCAACTCCCGCTTTGTCGAGCTGGTCAACCAGCATCAGCTTCTCCTCGAGGGACAGTTCGCTTTGCAGTGGTTTGTCCGCCCGCTGGTAGCAGTGCTTGCAGCGGAAGTTGCACATGTTGGTGAAGTTCCAGACTATGAGGAAAGGTCCCGCGAGGCGCTGGGGGACGGTAACACCGTACTTTGATATTCCCTCCAGCACGACCCAGATGCCGCGTCTTATGTGCGGGTCACGTAGAAGGGCCTCCCTCACGGCATCTTCATCACCGTGCGCGAGCTTTATACCTAGTTTTAAAAGGAGTTTTATTATGTCCGCCTGAAACCTTATCATCATGGGTTCGTTCAGGCTTTCACCCGCGTAGATGCTCAGCGCCCAATAGAGCGCCGGCAGCTCCCTTCCGTTTATCTTGTACCTCCTGAGGCTTGGCCTTATGAGTGCTCTGGCGATGGGATTGCCCAAGACTAGCTTAAAGGCTTTCAAGGCCGTTGTAATCTGATTCCCACCACTAGGTTCCTCAACGACACCGGGAGCGTTCATTGCTTTTGGGAAGGGTTCTTTGATGACATCCACAACCCTTTTCTCGGGGTTGTTATCTTCATCCATTTTCATCACCTCTGATCTTTTCTAAAAAAATTTCACGTATAAAGTTTTCGTTGTATCGGTTATAGCTGATATATCAGAAATAACCGAAAATTTTAAATAATAGTTTTCCGATGTGCATACTGAAAACCCTTGGAGGTGAATGGGATGGCCTCTGCAAAAACTGGCCTCTGGACGGCCCTGTTGGGCGCCCTCTTAATATTGATAGATGGCATAGTTGTCCTTGCCACCGGCAACTTCTACGGCTGGCACTACGGTAGCGTCTCAACCGTTGGATGGGTTGAGATAATACTAAGCCTGCTCATGATGGGACTGGCCTACTACTACAAGAAGAGCCCCGCGGCGGTTGGATGGAGCATCCTCATACTGGCGTTTATAACAATGCCCTTCGATGGAGGCTTCTGGACCATCGGTGCATGGATCTCAGTTATCGGCGGCGCAATAATAGCTACAGCTAAAGAATGACTCAAAGGTCCGGTGTTTTTTTCTTTTTTTGGTTGGAGGTGATTAAATGGATGCCCGGGCAGAGACGGCCTTTGTTGCTGCAGTGGAGCATATCTTATCCCGTTGGGGTTATACCCTCAGTGAGGGCAGGGTGTATGCGGTTCTGCTTCTCAATAAAGAGCCTATGAGTATATCCGCCATAAAGGACGCAACAGGTCTTAGCAGATCAACGGTTTCTACGGCCCTGTCCAAACTTTCACGTGACTACCTTGTTGTTGCCAGGGTGGAAGGCCGGAACAAGCTGTTCTCTGCCCTGCCAGGTTTTTTTAACATATTCATGAGACAGCCCCGAGAGATGCTGGAGCGCGAGGTGAGGCCTGCCATTCGGCTTTTAAAGGACAGTGGTGCCAACGGGGAGGTTTTGGAGGAGTTCAAGAGACTTGAGTGTGCTCTTGAGGAAATTCTTCTCATGGGGTCCGATGTTACGTGTAAATCTCCCCGCTCAAAAGGAAAGACTTAAATCACGGCGTCCTTAGGGTCATGGGTTGTGCCACAGGAAATATCTAAATTTATCGAAACTTTTTAAAACGTTGGACAGTATAGTTACGTGGATAAGGTGGCGATGCGTATGGGGCTTAGGGAGATAAAGAGATTCGTTGAAACCGTTGAGAGGATGATGACGCGGTGGGGTTACACGCATACCGATGCTAAGGTCTACGCGTACCTCTTGCTATCCGAGGAACCCCTGAGCATAAACGATCTCGCTGAGCTTACGAACCTGAGCAGGTCGTCGATATCCGTGGCCCTCTCCAAGCTCACCAAGGACTACATGGTGAACGTTAGAAAAGTGGGCAAGACCAAGTTCTTCACACCCATCCCGGCGTTCTTTGAGAAGTTCCTGCACCAGCCCAAGGAGACCCTGGAGAAGGAGGCCATACCCCTGAAAGAGGTCGTTGAAAAGCTCATAGAGACAACGACCGATCCCGAGTACCGCATGAAGCTTCAGTCCGTTCTTGATGACCTCACCCAGCTTGAGTGTGCCCTCCGCCAGATAATCGAGTTTGAGAGGAACTACAGGTGTAGAGAGAACTCAAAAAAAGAATAAAGTTCAGAGCTCTGCTTCCCCAAGGAGCTCGAGGAGATCCAGTAGCCGTCTCTCCTTGACCTTTTCCATGATCTCGCCCAGCTCTTCTTCCTCCATCTTCCCATCCTTGTAGAGTGCCAGTGCCTTGACTCCATTGAAAAAGTCCCCGAGCTCTGGGAACGCCCCTGCGAACATATCCATGTTCAGGTATACCGTCTCGAAGTCATCGTCGAGGAAGAGCTGCCAGATGACGTCTATGAGGGCGTCAAAGGCCACATCGTAGTACTCGGTTTCCCTCGCATGAACCATCGCGTAGAGACATTCTTGAAGGGCCGCCTCGTAGTTATCGTCCTCCTCGAATATTTCCTCATAGGAGAGGTGTAGCTCTGAAAGTAGCCTCTTATCATCGAGAACCTTTGGCAGTAGCTCCGCCAGCATGGCCTTTGCCCTGTACGTCTCTCCCATTTCAAACGTCACGTACGCTTTGTATATGGCTACATGGAGGAGGTCTTTTTCATCTCCAAGCTCCCGGTATATCTCTTCGGCCTTCTCCATCAGTTCCTTGGCCTTTTCGAACTCCTGAAGCTCCTCGTGGATGAGGGCCATGTTATAGTACACCTTCGCGATGTTCTCTTTATTTCCCTTTTCGGCCTCTTCCTCCAGAAGTGACCGGTGAAGCTCCAGGCTCTTCTCAAGTTCTCCGATGAGGTAGTAGAGGTCCGCAAGTTCGAATTTAACTTCAAAGCTCTCCGTCTCCTCTGCCATCTTTTCAAACTCGCCTATCTTATCAATACCCAGTAGTTCATGGTAATAGTACACGACGAGCTTGTAAAGTTCCAGGTTGTTGCATTCTAGGGCAAGGTCTCCGGCCTTTTTAAGAACCTCACCGAGCTCCTCATCGCTCAGCTCGTCCATCTTGTAGTAGAGGAGGTTCGCGACCTTTCTGCAGTCCTTCTCCTCGATAGCCTTCAGTATCTCTTCCATCCCAAAACACCTCGGAACAACTACCTCCCGTGAGTATTTAACGCTTTGGTTGGTTGGATTAAAGATTAAAAGAGACGGCTGCCCGTTGCTGGTTCATCCCTTTTGGGATACCAAATATCATGCGGGAGATTTTTAAGGGTCTTCCCGGAGATGATACCATGCTTCAAGTGATTTTCCTCGGTACGGGCGGTATAATGCCCACCAGGGAGAGAAACGTTCCGGC
>Ga0256840_1000436_pt1 | contig 43323 bp, 39 predicted proteins | sample 355202metaG_FD_185969 | JGI IMG/M metagenome (GOLD analysis project Ga0256840, IMG submission 185969) | Hydrothermal vent microbial communities from Mid Atlantic Ridge, Atlantic Ocean - 355-202 | ecosystem: Environmental > Aquatic > Marine > Hydrothermal vents | place: Atlantic Ocean: Mid...
TAAATAGTCTAATAGTGACTCGCTTTAATTCTTTTCTAGCCTCTGGTGTTAGTGTTCTTAAGTCTATATTTTTCATGCTACTATTATAACATAATAGAGCGATATTATCTAGCTAGGTTAATACATTACGATTCGCCACATCAGTGAAACACCACGAAGTTCCATAAATTCACGCATAATTAGTGTGGCTTTTATGATGGCAATTAAAACAATAAACAAAACCACTTGTATTCCACTGGATTGGAAATGACCAAATAGATAGGTGTTGATGGTAAGGACAATAAGAAATAACCAAATAGTATGAACATTATAATATTTTTTCATGTTTCTACCTGATAATATAGATAAGAGGGAATAGGATAATCCAGACTAAATCAACCATATGCCAATAAGCACCGCCTGTTTCAACGCCTGTGTAATTTTGCGAAGAATAATTTCCTCGTTGCGCTTTTATGGCAACAGCCAATAAGATAATCATGCCTAAAATGACATGAAGGTAGTGAAAAATAGTAAGAGAAAAATAGAAAAAATAAAAATCATTGGTGCTCATGTTGATGCCAAGTGAAAACTTTTCATTGAATTCGTAGGTTTTTATGGCTAAGAAAACCCCTCCACAGATTAAGGCAGCATAAATAAAGCCAATGCAGTGTTTTATCTGATTTCTCTTAATTGAATGAACTGCAAGGACTACAAAATAACTTGCGGTTATTAATAATACCGTATTAATTGCGCCAGTTTCATGATTTAACGTTAGTTGAAACTGGTTAAATAATTCGACATTTTGAGCACGAACCACTGAGTAGGTGATAAAAAATATAGCAAACACTAAAAGTTCTGCAAAAATAAATATCCAAATAGCAAAATCGCCAGGTAGTAGACGTGGTTGTTTTTTCATGTTTGCAGTTTAACAAACTATCAAATTAAATAATTGATACGAATCAATCAATGCAGTTTATCTTGAAGTTTAGCGTATTATTTTTTTTCACATTTTTAAAATTTAGGCTATAATCAATTTTTATTCATTCATCTGTTTTCGATCATTTCAATCGATAAATTTTTAAGAGATTCTATTATGACAAAAGAAGTTTATATCATTGGTGCAAAACGCACCGCAATTGGTTCATTTCAAGGGCAATTTGCCAACACACCATCTCCTACTTTAGCATCAGCTGCCATTAAGGCTGCGGTTAAGCAAGCAGGAGTGAGTCAAGTAGATGAAGCTTTAATCGGTTGTGTGCTGCCAGCAGGTGTTGGTCAAGCGCCGGCAAGACAAGCAGTATTAGGTGCAGGGTTGGATAAATCTGTGGTCTGCACAACGGTTAATAAAGTCTGTGGTTCTGGTATGAAAACAGTTATGCTTGCACACGATGCCATTAAAGCGGGTTCTGCTAACACGATTGTGGCAGGTGGCATGGAGTCGATGACGCTTGCTCCTTATCTGTTGCCAAAAGCCAGAAGCGGTTATCGAATGGGTCATGGTGTGACTTTAGATCACATGTTTTATGATGGGCTACAAAATCCCTATGATGACAATATGATGGGTGTTTTTGCGGAATCCTGTGCTGATAAATATAATTTCACTCGTGAGGCTCAAGATGAGTTTTCTGCCGAGTCAGTAAGGCGTTCTATGGCAGCGATGCAATCAGGTGCTTTTAATGATGAAATTACCAATGTTGTCGTTAAAAATAGAAAAGCAGAATTAATAGTCAATAAAGACGAAGAACCACCGCGCTGTAATATTGATAAAATTCCAACATTACGTCCTGCTTTTAGACGTGAAAACGGCACAGTAACAGCGGCAAATGCTTCTAAAATTTCAGATGGAGCTGCTGCAATGATAATTGCCAGTGGCGATGTTGTAAAAGAAAATAATTTAAAACCACTAGCTAAAATAGTAGGGCACAAATCCTTTGCTCATGAGCCAGAATGGTTTACAACGGCTCCTGTTTCTGCCATGAAAAAGTTAATGGATAATTTGAACTGGTCTGTACAAGATGTTGATTTATTTGAAATTAATGAAGCCTTTGCTGTGGTGACAATGGCGGCGATGGAAGAGTTAAAAATACCCCATGACAAGGTCAATATTCATGGTGGTGCCTGTGCATTAGGTCACCCAATTGGAGCAAGTGGTACACGCATCTTAGTGACTTTACTGTATGCCTTGCAACAAAAAGGACTCAAACGCGGTATTGCCAGTTTATGTATTGGTGGTGGCGAAGCAACGGCTGTGGCAATTGAGATTATGTAAAAACTAAGGTCAATATTTTCATCCAAATAAGCCCTTTATTTTAGGGCTTTTTTTTAGCATTTTTTATGTGAATGTGATCCGAATAATGTTCTATTTCAATAATTTCATTGCAATGAGGACAAGCTAATTCAGTGAGTTTTAACTGCATGTGTTTAATTTCACGAATAATACTTTCTACCTCAGCAGGGGCGATGGCCAAGTCATGAGCCAGCTTGTTGAGTTTTCTTCTTTCCTTTTTATCAAGAATGCCATCAGCTAAAAAATGAATAACCTTGTTTTGGAATTGTTCTCTGCGTCGGTTTATTTCTTTGGTGAAGCCCGATGCCATAATACCAGCAGGTAATGCCGCCATGCCAATCCCTGACATTAATATAACCCATCCAAAAGCTTTGCCAGCTGCCGTGATTGGTACAACATCACCGTATCCAACCGTAGTTAGTGTAACCGTCGCCCACCAAATAGCACGAGGAATTGTGCCAAATTGTTCGGGTTGATCTTCGGCTTCAACAATATGCATGCCTGTTGCAGCAATAATAATAAGAATAGAGAGAACAAAAAAGGCAGAAAAGAGGTTGGGACTCTCTTTTTTCATCACGGACATCAGGAGGTTCATGGAACGTGAATAGCGCGTTAATTTGAAGACTCGGATTAAACGCAAACCACGCAATATCATAAAATCACGGTAAACAAATAAACCAAACCAGACAGGTAAAACAGCTAATAAATCAATAATAGCCATTGGCGTGAGCATGTACTTGAAACGTCCTTTGAAGGAATTATACTTTTTTACTTCAGCACTCGCCCATACACGCAATACGTATTCGAGAGTAAAAACTAGCAACGAAAATATTTCAAGAACTTTAAAAGCGGTTTTATGGGTTTCAAACAGTATGGGATCACTTTCAAGAATAACAGCAATAACAGTGACCATAATCAGCGTCATTAAAAAATAATGGATGAATTCTGCAAATCGAGAGTGGTGCTCACGTTCCAGTATAAGGTAGACTTTTTTGCGCATTTTCATGTTTTTAAAAAGCCATTAGTTAAATTACTCAAAGCCATCACTATAGATTATACCATCAGAGGTGGCAGAAACACCATACCTAAGTGCTACCGAATAAGCATCATTAACGCCATCGTTGTTTTCATCTATATCAAAGGTTGAGCCAATGCCAATGGCATTACTGCAAAAGTCATTGACACTTGCACAAAAAGAACCCGCAGTGCAATTTTCTGGTGTTAAACCGGATTGAGCACAGGAGACGATAAGAGTGCCAAAGAAAATAGTGGTTGTTATTAAGGGTTGAGTGGGATCAACACCTGCGCAAGTGCACGTGCGGTATTGTGTATCTAAAACACCTAAAAATTCATCACTGGGTAAGATGCCACCAATTTTCATGCCGCCAATAATTGTTGGATTAGTTGCGGTTAAATTTTCTGTATAAATACCTTCTTCTTTGCCAATAGGATTTTCAATAAGCGTTGCATTAAGCTTGACGGTATTTAAGGTCAGTGGCACTAAGCCTTGCTGTGCATCAAATTGCAAATTAAGTAAGCCTGAGACTTGGTTTGCAGTAGCATTGAGGATACCTAAATTATGGTTGGCAGTAAATAGGTTGTCAACTTGACCTGTTGGAATTAAGAGTTCTGCCAAGCCATCCATTCTTTGTTGCAAAGTTATATTTGGGTTATTTATTTGTGCATCTAAAAATTGAAAACTAAAGGATTGGTTGGTTTGCAATACATCTAAATCTTGCCAATCAAAGGCTTTGACTATGCTATTATCTAAAATACCTTGGTTGATGCCGTCTTGAAAATTACTTGTCGATTGGGCTTGTAAAGTAACAAGAAAATCACCCAAACCATCATCTAAAGTACCATCGTTGTCGTAATCAAAACAACATACTTCGGTTGGGTCAATTAAGGCTGGAAAGTGCATGCCCCAAACATAACTAATATTTTGAGAACTGGCATTAAAAGAGCTTAAAATAATTAATAAATATAGAAAGTTACGCATTTTTCTTTACCAAGATTCCGCTTATAAAAATGAGGCCAACTGCAATAATAGGCAGGGTTAAAATTTGCCCCATCGTCATCCAATCAAAGGCAATAAAACCTCGATTGGCATCGGGCTGTCTTAAAAATTCGATGCCAAAGCGCGATAAGCCGTAGCAAATAAGAAAGGTGCCCGAAACCACACCTTTACGTTTAAAGCGTTTAGCAATAAACCAAACAATGACAAAGGTCAGAAACCCTTCAGTAAAGGCTTCGTATAAAGGCGAAGGGTGACGGGCAAAATCATCCAACAGACCTTGTTGATTAAGTTTAATTAATTCTTCAACTGGTTTATTCCATAAGTTGCTCGGTAATGAGTCTGGAAAAATCATTGCCCACGGATGCGAAGTTAAACGCCCCCATAATTCGCCATTTATAAAATTGCCAATGCGTACTGATCCAATTCCTAAGGCACATAAGGGAGCAATAAAATCAGCTATTTCAAAAAACTCTTTTTTCGTTTTCCTCTTAAAATAATACATGGCAACAAAAACGCCAATCAAACCGCCATGAAAGGACATGCCGCCACCTTGGACTTTAAAAACTAAAAGAGGGTCTTCTAAAAAGGGTGTATCATTATAAAACAATACCCAGCCAATTCTTCCTCCTAAGATGACACCGAGAGCCCCATAAAATAAAAAATCGGAAACTTCTTCCTTTGTCCAAGTTGTGTCATCGTGTTTGACTTGGTAATTGCCAAGTAAAATAAATAAACCAAAGCCAACCAAATAAGTAATCGCATACCAATGAATTTGAACGGGTCCTAAATTAAGGAAAACAGGATCGAAATTGACTAAATAATGCATTAAAATAAAATCTAACAGTTAATAAAGAATTTATTCTAACTTTTTTAGTCACTGGGAGCAAACATTGGATGAAATTGGTTTGGATTGTTTGACTCTTCCTGAGTTGCTAACGATTAGGGCGATGGCTTTTTCTTCTCCTCTGGGATCGCAAAAGTTGATAGAAAGGTTTGTTCCTGGTGAAAATCCAACATTGTTGTAGCGAATTTTTGAACGATGGGAAGATGACACCGCCTGAATTTGTTTAACCATTGCATCCTCGTGTCGTAACAGCCTATCTTCTGGGTCGAGTTGTCTGTTTTTGTTTTTATCAGTAAAAATTATCCAACCTTCGTGCCAATTTGATTGGTTGTCACAGCCATTTCCACTCAGGCTTGGGCAGACAATAACAAAGCTTTGGTGCATGACTGAGTACGAACGGGCAAGCTGTAATGAACCTGTTAAGCGGTTTCTTTCGCTTTGCAATTGTTTATTGAGTTTTAATTCGTAAAAATCAGGCAGTCCATAAGCGGATAAAATACCCATGATGGCTAAAGTGATGATGAGCTCGATAAGCGTAAATCCATTTTGATTATTCATAATAAAGTCCTTTAAGTAATATTAGACCCTATTATATAAAATAAAAAACAAAAAAAAGACCTACAATATCCTCTTTACTTGTAGGAAAAAAACTATCCGTGACGAGACAGCATATAGGATTGTGCTTTTTGCATGATATTAACAAAGGCTTGTTCTTGGTTGTTTTCCACAACAGATATAATGCGTTGCACCGCATCGCCAAGTGCATTGAGGGTGGATTTTGAATAATTATTGAGTTTTTGTATTTCAAAATAAAGGTGCGGATTTTCCGATACGACATTTTCACTGACTGACAATTGGGAATCAAAAGTGGTGCTGGATAATTGCGCTAAAGTTTCTGCAGCTTCTCCAGATTCTGATAAAACCGTCATAAAAGCAATATTTAATACATGAGATAAACCTAAGATATAAGCAACTAATCGATCGTGGTCTTCTAGTTGCATGTCAATTTGTTCAGCCATAGTGGGTAAAAACAGTTCTTTGGTTTTATCCACTGACTCTTTATCGCCTAATTCGATAAAAATGACGTGTTTATTTGAGAGCAAACGAGTATTAGGGCCAAACATCGGATGGATGGACACAACTTTACAGCCAGAATCTGCTAATTGCATTAAGGGTAACTTTAATGGGCTTTTTATCGAACCCATATCCATTACTATTCCTTGGGGTTTTAAATGCGATAAGTCCTGAAGGATTTGTGCACTGGCAGCAATAGGAGCCGAAACAATGATAAAATCGTAGTCTAATTCAGCCGTTTTGTAGTCAATATTGTCTTTAAAGTCAGGGTTAACATCAGAAATGTCCACCTTAAAGTCTTGATTGCTCAAGAATTGCACAAACCATTGACCCATTTTCCCTAAGCCACCAATGACGAGGGCTGATTTATGTGAGCCATAACCTGAGGTATTGATTTTTTGGTTTTCTTGTTTTTCTAGAGAAGTCTTGATGATAAGTGAAAATATTTCTTTGGCAATTTGCGGATCAACATTTTTTTCCTTTGCAAAATTCATAATGTTATCAATGACTTGCTTTTCTCTCTGGTAGTCTCTAGTCGGACTTTTTGTGGTTAGTTTCACGGAACCAATGGCATCAACATTCATTTGCCGTTCAGCTAATAAGCCTATAATTTGCTCATCGATTTTATCTAAGTTATGGCGTAAGCTAGTAAGTTTTGAATTGTCCATAGGATTTTTGATTTGACATAAGAAATATTTAGGTTAAGATTGTAACAATTGTTGTATTATTTAAAAAAACTTTTAGGGGAAATTTATGAAAAAAATCTTATTTACATTAACTTTAACGTTACTTGCCAACTACGCGATTGCAAAAAATCGACCAGTTGTCGCTGTTATTGAATTTAAAAATGAAACATCCGCACCATGGTGGCAAAATGGAGTTGGACGAGAATTAAGCGATATGCTTTCAAACGAATTGTTGGGAACAGGTGTTTTTAAAGTTGTTGAAAGAAAGAAATTAGACAGTGTCTTAAGTGAACAGGATTTGGGTGCTTCTGGACGTGTTTCACGTCGCACCGCAGCAAAAATGGGTAAAATTACAGGCGCACAGTATTTAATTACTGGTTCTGTATCTTCTTTTGAGGAGTCTGGTTCTAAAGGTGGAAGATTTAGTTTTAAAGGCATTTCTATTGGAGGGAAAAAGAAAACTGCATCCCTTGGAATAGATATACGAGTGATTAATGCCACTACAGGTGAAGTGGAATACGCTCGCACGGTTGAAGCCACAGCGAAAAGTGGTGGACTCAGTGTTGGCTTGTATCGAGGTGGTTTTGGTGGCGCATTGGGTGGTGAGAAGAAAACTCCAGTGGGTAAAGCAATTAGAGCTGTTTTGATCGAAGCCACTGACTATCTTGCCTGCGTTATGTATGATCAAGACAGTTGTATTGGTGAGTACAGACAAAAAGAACGCAGCAGACGCTCAAAAACTAGAAAGGCTATTCGTTTGGATTGATAAAGAAAAAAATAAGTAATAAAAAAAGCCAGAGTTTTTACTCTGGCTTTTTTTTATTTTACTTAATCGTATAAGAAATATTGGTTAATTATGCGGATTTGTAATCAGTGTAATAGGTAAGTTTGTACGACTCCAGTTTCCTGATTCAGTGCCTTGGTAATTAATATCTAAGGTTAACACACCATCATCCAATGTGCCGCCTTTTGAATTAATTGTCATGGATAATAATCCTGCTGAGACAGTGGTTGCAGCCACAGGAGTTGCATCACGTGCATAACCCGTAAATTCAAGCATATCAAAAGATATTTCATTTCCAACCTCGAAGTTATTTTGCACGCCTTGTGCCCATCTTGGTGAACCAGTGGCATCAAAATAATACAAAGTAACCACGACAGTACTGGCGGTTTCTCCTGCAAAGGTTAGTGAAATACCCCAGCCGTCATCATCGATACCAGCCCACCATTGAGCACCAAAATCATCAGAGGGTGCATTTCCAATAACGTTGGCAATAGGTTCTATGCACCATTCTCCACTTTGGGAGCCTATGCTCCAATTAGCAACGGCTTGATTATCACCTCGGTTTGATCCATCATTGCAAGCGTTTGATGATGTCGCTGCAGAAGTATTAAAGTCAATTTTTAATGAACTAGTTCCTATGCTCGTATCAATTGTATTTGGATTTCCAGCGCCCGTTGGGTCAATGGTAAAATCATGGGTAAAACGCACTAATCCTCCGTTGTTAGGACCAGTGTTTAAATCAACATTTAAAATTTTATTCTCTAGCGTAGATAAGGAAGTATACCATTCAGGAGTTCCATCGTCTTTATAAGTATAAAATACGGTAAAATAAAGACCATCATTGCCTATGGGTTCGATGACAAAGCCATGACCACTTTTAGTTCGATCATAATACATGCCAGCAGGAGGTACGTTAACTGTTGTATTTTTAGGTCGAGGATCCCAGCCTATATCCCAGAGCATAGGAGTCGCTAGTTGTAAATCTCTTAGGTTTTCATCTTGTATAGGTTCCATTAGTTCACTGTAGGCACGGCTTAAATGGGAAACAGAGGATCCTGGATCTAAGGTTGAGGGTGCGTAAAGCTGAACCAATCCCGTGCGTATATGGCTTAAGGTATTATACTCGGAGGCAGCTGTATCGACAGAGTTCCATAAAAGCCTGCCTACATTTGCCATCGCTTGAGCCCTGAGTTCATCGGTTGCCATCTCGTTTAATGGAGTTAATGTGTCATCTTGGTTATGTTCAACCAAAAAGCTTGAAAATATATCATTGCGGTTGCAGAGCCTTGTGCCACTGACGTGGGTGACTTCAACCCCTCCAGGGCAAGTTTGTGTGTTACTTTCATCCGATACTTGAATGGCTGATGAAAAACCAAGTCCGTGAGTCATTTCATGTAGGGCTGTAGAAACAAAGTCAGGGTCATTTGTGGTGGATGTGCTATTTATGCCATAATACCAGCGAGTAGTGCCAAGCCCTTCATTGGTATCAATCTTGGGGTTAAAATTTATAAGTATCGCATGAGTATCACAGCTTCCACCAATAAATTTGCAACCAGGGTTGCCTGATTGTCTTTCAGCTATTGCAATGGGATACCAGGTATCCAGTGTTAAACCAGGGCTATTGAAGACAAACGTTCGAGCACCCGCATTGGCAAGTACAGCAGAAGTTTCCGAAGTTTCTAAGTCATTAGGCCAGCAACCTTGAATAATCAGAGGAACGGTAGACTGCAAATTTTGAGTCATTAATTCGGCAGCTTTTAACACGGCATTTTTACGTTGTTGCCCTCGTGTTGTGCCATTGTTTCCTGAAACGGGAGAAACGGGTGTTTCATCATTCCAGCCAGCAATGTCGCATGGAGTTCCATTAGGGTTTGCGGTTGTTACTGAACCTAAAATCTTATCTTGATCAAAAATAAACTGTATTTCAGGTTGTGATAGTGGGTTGCTGTTGTAGGTGGCTGTTAAGTTAATGCTTTCACTTGTAGTATTAAAATTTAATACAGCAATATACCAACGCCCCGCTTTAAGTGGTTTATTTAATGCCGAAGAAATTATAAAAAATTCATCAGCATCAGCTCCTCCTGAAGAATAATCAGTCTCAGCATTTAAACTTGGAAAATCAGTACCAGTAAAATCAGAACCATAACGCATAAATAAGTCAAAATCAGAAGTAGCGATTCCATTGTTTATTTCTACTTTTAGGGAGTTTGCATTTGCCGGTATATCAATAAAAATATCCGAACTTAGGGATTGACCATTTAAAGAAAAGGTAATCATTTGCCCATTGGTGAGTTCAAGCGCTTGAACAAAACTTGTTAGAAGCACAGATAAAAGAATTATTTTTTTCATTTTTGCACCCTGTCTAAGTTATGGTTATGCTTCTGCTTGCATTGATACGTATAGGTTCCATCTGCATTTTTTGTCAAAACAGTTTGGTGTCGAGTTGGTGCTGGCATTTGCCTTTGCGCCATCGTATTTTTGACCGAAGCCTTATCAACTTGCACAAGTCTAGACTGAACTTGAATTGGAATTGGAATCGGTTCATTTGAATTGTTTGCAAAGGATGCAAACGATAAAAGTGAAGTGAGTAAAATTAAAATTTTCATGTGTTTATACCTTTTCTATAATTTTTATTTGTTGGCACTTTTAGCAAGTGCTAACCATGTTTCTACGACAGTATCGGGATTGAGTGAAACACTTTCAATGCCTTGTGCCATTAACCATTGAGCTAAATCGGGATGATCTGACGGTCCTTGACCACAGATTCCAATGTACTTATTGCGTTTTTTGCAGTTGTAAATTGCCATAGCGAGTAACTTTTTCACTGCGGCATTGCGTTCGTCGAATAAATCAGCAACTAAACCTGAGTCTCTATCCAAACCTAAGGTCAATTGAGTTAAATCATTAGAACCAATCGAAAACCCATCAAATATATCTAAAAACTCATCAGCGAGCAATGCATTTGAGGGCAGTTCGCACATCATAATGATTTTTAAGCCGTTTTCGCCTTGTGTTAGACCAAATTTCTTCATAATTTGGATAACCTTGCGTCCCTCATCTAATGTCCGCACAAAGGGAACCATTGCCCAAATATTAGTCAGACCCATTTCATCACGGATATATTTCAGGGCTTTGCATTCTAGCTCAAAGCATTCTTGAAAAGATTCATCAATATAACGTGATGCCCCACGAAAGCCAATCATCGGATTTTCTTCATGAGGTTCATAGGCTCTTCCACCGATTAAATTGGCATACTCATTGGATTTAAAATCAGATAGACGCACAATCACCGTTTCGGGTGCAAAAGCAGCTCCCAAAGTAGCCATGCCTTCGGCTAAACGTTTGATGTAATAATCAACTGGGTCACCATAGGCGGCAATCATAGGATCGACTATATCTTTAATGTCTTGTGGTTGTTCAGCGTAATTCAATAAAACTTTGGGATGAATACCAATCATGCGATTAATAATAAACTCTAACCGTGCTAATCCTATGCCCTTATGTGGGAGCCGAGCAAAATCAAAAGCGCGATCAGGATTGCCGACATTCATCATTATTTTTAATGGGGCAGGGGGCATTTCATCTAAATTAGTTTTGATGACTTCAAAGTCAATAATTTCGTTGTAAACAAAACCGGTATCGCCTTGACTGCATGAAACGGTAACATCAATACCATTGGCAATTTTTTCTGTGGCATCACCGCAACCGACTATAGCAGGTATGCCAAGTTCGCGCGCGATAATGGCTGCATGACAAGTACGACCGCCACGGTTGGTTACAATGGCAGCGGCTCTTTTCATAATGGGTTCCCAATCAGGGTCGGTCATGTCGGTCACAAGGACATCACCTGCTTGTATTTCGTCCATTTGTGAGATATTGGTAATCACTTTGGCAACACCTGAGCCAATTTTTTGTCCGATACTGCGCCCTTCGCAAATGACATTGCCCGAACGTGCTATTTGGTAACGTTCAATTGTTTGAGTATTTTTATCTTGGCTTTTGACGGTTTCGGGTCGTGCCTGAACGATATAGAGTTTGCCGTTGTTGCCATCTTTAGCCCATTCTATGTCCATGGCACGACCGTAATGTTTTTCAATAATCATCGCTTGTTTGGCAAGTTCACTGACTTCTTCATCGGAGATTGAAAAGACTTGTGAACGTTCTTTTTCAATATTCTGTGTGATAACTCCTTCATCTTCACCGTAAACCATTTCGATGTGTTTTGAACCTAAGTTGCGTTTCAAAACAGCAGGGCGGTTTTCTTCAATATTTTTCTTGTAAACGTAAAACTCATCAGGGTTAACTGCCCCTTGTACCACCATTTCACCTAATCCATAAGACGAAGTGATAAAGACTACATTTTCAAAACCACTTTCGGTGTCAATAGAAAACATCACTCCACTGGCGGCTAAATCGCTGCGCACCATTTGTTGAATACCTGCTGACAAATAGACATCATGGTGATCAAAACCTTGATGAACACGGTAAGAAATGGCTCTGTCGTTGTAAAGTGAGGCAAAAACTTCATGGATTTTTGCTAACACATTCTCTATGCCGCTGACATTTAAAAAAGTTTCTTGTTGCCCTGCAAAAGAGGCATCGGGCAAATCCTCTGCGGTTGCTGATGAACGCACAGCAACGGATGCTTGGGCTCCAATGTCTTTTTCCATTTGTGCAAAGGCTTTACGAACCTCTTCATCCAATCGAGGTTGAAAGGGTGTTTTCATTACCCATTTGCGGATTTTTTTTCCTGCTTTTGCCAATGCATTGACATCATCCACATCAAGCTTGGCTAATTTTTTATTAATTTTTTCATCCAAACCCGTTTGATTTAAAAAATCGATAAAAGCTTGAGAGGTTGTGGCAAAACCACCAGGAACACTAACACCTAACTCACTTAAGTGGGTTATCATTTCACCAAGTGAGGCATTTTTGCCGCCAACTCGTGCTAAATCTTTCATGCCAAGTTGGTTAAGTTGTAAAATATATTCAGTCATGCATTGAAACCGAAGTCATAAAAGATTAGTATTCTATCATTCACTACGACTTCAAATGTTAGAAAAGTATTAAATTGATAAAAAAATGCACAATATTTTATGTTTCTGATGGTACGGCAATCACAGCCGAAACGGTTGGTCATTCATTAATTTCTCAATTTCAAGGCATAAGCTTTAATGAAATCCGTATCCCTTTTGTTGACACTAAAGAAAAAGCGTTAGCAGCTGCTGAGAAAATCAAAAATGCAAAGCACAAGTGTCAACCATTGGTTATTAATACAGTTGTAGATTTAGAGTTGCGTAAAATCATTCATTCTGGTGGTGGCTTAAAACTCGATCCATTTAATCGTTTGTTACGCAAAATTGAAAAAAATTTGGGCATTAAGCGTTCGCCAGGGGTTGGCTTAACTCATGGAATTACCAATTCTAAAGCTTATGGCAGACGAATTGATGCCACTAATTATGCTTTAACCCACGATGATGGTGTCAGCGTTGATTACGATGATGCTGAAATTATTTTATTGGGCGTTAGTCGATCGGGTAAAACCCCAACGTGCCTCTATTTAGCATTGCAATACGGTGTTAAAGCGGCTAATTATCCTTTAACAGTCGAAGATTTAGATAAAATGCAAATACCGGCACAAATTTTAAAAAATAGACAAAAAATTTATGGCTTGACAATTGATCCCTTTCGATTGTCCCAGATTCGAGCTGAACGCAGACCCAATTCTGACTATGCAAAAATGCGTCAATGCCAAAGAGAAGTGTCCGATGCAGAAGCCTTGTTTTTACGCAATGGCATCCAGTATTTATCCACAACACACACCTCTATTGAGGAGATTTCAGGAAAAGTCTTGCTAGCTCTTAATTTAACTAATAAACTGCATTAATGCATAATTCACCCTATACCAATCAAAATTGCGAAACAATTCGGCACGAAGACAACTTTCATTTAATGAAAATGCTCTTACCTGTACACCTGTATCAAGGTGTTTGTTACCAAACAACCTTAACCAATCACCCTGTTGTTCAAATCAAGGTATCCCAAGCGTTCAAATACACCACTGAAATTGAATTGAAATACATTTTTAAATTTGGCATGAGTGAAAAACTTATTATGCGCAGTTATGAGGATGCCCAAGTGGCAGAAATTGTTTATTGCACAGATTTTCAACAATTCATTCGTTTGCTTGGCCCAAGGGTTTGCCCCAAAGTCCATTTGAAAACTCGTAGCAATCTTAATGTCTTCTTGCATAAGTTGTTGAATTTTTTACTGAAATCGGGTTATAACCACAATCATTGGTTTTTACTGTCTTCTAAATAATAGAACACAACAATAGATATTATTTGATAGCATCAATGGTGTTAATCGAGTAAAATACTCCTTTTATTCAATTCACAGGAGATTCTTATGGGCGTATTAGTCGGTAGAAAAGCACCAAATTTAAAGGGTGCAGCTGTTTTAGGTAATGGCGAAATTGTAGATAATTATAACTTCAAAAAAGCAACAGAAGGTAAAAAGAAAGTGGTGTTCTTTTACCCACTTGATTTCACTTTTGTTTGCCCATCAGAGCTTATTGCATTTGATCACAGGTTAGAAGAGTTCAAAAAGCGCAATGTGGAAGTTGTTGGTGTTTCAATTGATTCACAATTTACCCACAATGCTTGGAAAAATACACCAATTAATAAAGGTGGAATAGGGCAAGTTGGTTACACATTGTTTGCCGATGTGACTCACAAATCGTGTAAAGCTTATGATGTTGAAACGCCAGATGGAGCGGTTGCATTTCGTGGTTCTTTCTTAATTGATGAAGACAATATCGTTAGGCATCAAGTGATTAATGACTTGCCGCTAGGGCGAAATATTGATGAAATGTTACGTATGGTTGATGCCTTACAGTTTAATCAAGACCACGGTGAAGTGTGTCCTGCTGGTTGGCAAGATGGTGACAAAGGTATGGATGCATCACCTGATGGCGTTGCCGAGTATTTGGCAGAAGAAGCCGATAAGCTTTAATGACAAGTTTTTAATTTACTAAAAATTCCTCGCCTTTTGCGAGGATTTTTTTTGTCTTAAGTTTTAAACCTTAATAACCTTAAAGCATTAACCACCACCAGCAAGGTTGAGCCTTCGTGAATGGCTACGGCTGAACCAATCGAGGCTATGCCGAAAATTGTGGCTGGTACCAGCAGGGCGACAATACCTAAAGATGCCCATAAGTTTTGTTTAATAATAGATTTTGCTTTACGACTTAATTCTATTGCAAAAGGTAAATTATCTAATTTATCTGCCATTAGGGCAATATCGGCAGTCTCTAAAGCAACAGCAGAGCCCGCAGCTCCCATTGCAATTCCTACGGTGCTTTTTGCCATAGCAGGTGCATCATTGACTCCATCGCCAATCATGGCAACTTTGCCTTCTTGTTTTATTAATAGTTCAATCGCAGCGACTTTATCCTCAGGCAATAAATTGCCCATTGGGTCGGTTATGCCCAGTTCTTTGGCTATGGTATTTGCCACTTGCTGGTTGTCGCCGGTAAGCATTATCATGCGTTTGATGCCGATTTCTTTTAATGCTAATAAAGTCGATTGTGCTTCTTCACGTGCCACATCCATAACAGATATGACTCCAATATAGTTGTTGTCATAATAGACAATCATTGCCGTATGTCCTTGAGATTCGAGGTTTTCCATAACTTCATTGATAGCTAAAGGGACATCTTCTTTTGTGATTTCTTCAAACAAACGACGGTTGCCAATATAGGCTTGTTTGTCTTCTACTATGGCTTTGACACCACGAGCAGTGAGTGCTTGTAAGTCATTGGCTTTAGGAATGATTGTATCACCTAAAATTTCTTTACCACCATTGACTATGGCAGATGCCAGCGGGTGATCACTGAGTTTTTCAACAGCTACAGCAATTTTGAGTAACTCTTTTTGTGAGGTGTTATTTAAAGCAATAGCATTGGTGAGTTTGGGCTTACCTTCGGTTAGTGTTCCTGTTTTGTCAAACGCCAGAGCATTTAAACTGCCTAAATCTTCCAAAGGTCGACCGCCCTTTATCAACACGCCTTGTTTTGCCGCTCGTGCCACTCCTGCCAATACGGCACTTGGCGTTGAGATGGCTAATGCACACGGTGATGCAGCAACCAATACCGCCATTGCCCGATAAAAACTGTCGGCAAAGGGTTCGTCGATTATCAAAAAAGCAAACAATAAAGCCACCACCGTGAACAATACCGCAGGTACGAAGTATTTTTCAAATTTGTCGGTAAATTGTTGGGTGGGTGACTTTTGTTTTTCCGCATTTTTGACTAACTCAACCAAACGAGAAAGCGTGCTGTCTTTTGCCAATTTTAGCACCTTGATTTCTAAGGTGCTACTGCCGTTAATAGTGCCTGCAAAGACACGGTTTTCATCATCTAAATTTTCTAAAGTAGTCGTGGTATTGGTATTATCTATGGGTGATTTACTCACAGCCATGCTTTCACCTGTTATCGGTGCTTGATTGACCGAGCTGCTACCAGCAATAACCATGCCATCGGCTGCAATTGTGCTGTTGGGTTTAATAACAATCACATCATTTAACTGCAACTGGTCAATTTCAACTTCACTTATATTGCCATTGGTTTGTTTGAGCAAAGCGGTAGATGGTGCCAGTTCTGATAAGGCTTGTATCGACTTTCGTGCCTTGTTCATGGCGTATTTTTCTAAAGAGTGACCCAAAGAAAATAGAAATAACAACAATGCTCCTTCTTCCCACTTGCCTAAAGCCGCTGCACCTGCTGCTGCCACTAGCATCAAAAAATCAATTTCAAATTTACCACTCTTAACCGCTTCATAAGCTTCAATCAGCGTAAAAAAGCCACCCAGAAAAAAGGCAATTATAAACAAACTCAAAGGCAACCATGCAGGGATGGTTGCCATAAATGAAAGTATTAAACCCGTGAGCCAAAAAACACCGCTGCCAATGGCAAAATATAACTCGGTTTTTTCGTTGCCAAAACCGTGATTGTGCTCATCACTATGCTCATTATTGTGTTCATGGTCTTGGTTGTCGTGATTATGATTATGATTCTGTTCACTCATGTGATTCTCCTGCTTGCATCATTTTAATTTTACCCTTTGAAAACCAGGCAAATAAAACGGGTAGGACAAATAAAGTTAAAAAAGTAGCAGTGACCAATCCTCCAACTATAACCGTTGCCAATGGACGTTGGATTTCTGCTCCTATGCCATCAGATAATATCATCGGTATTAATCCTAAAGCTGCCACAATGGCAGTCATTAGAACGGGTCTAAGTCGTGAAACTGCACCTTCATAGATATCTTTTGCTAATTTATCTTTGGTGTTTTCAATCCGTAGATTGATGGCTTCCACCATCACTACGCCATTTAATACGGCAACACCAAACAAGGTAATAAAGCCGATGGAACTGGGAACAGATAAATATTGCCCTGAAATCCATAAAGAAAAGATTCCTCCAATCATGGCTAAGGGTAAATTGATGAGAATTAACACCGCTTGCCCAACCGAACCAAAGGCAAAATACAGTAATAAAGCAATGAGTCCTATGGATAAAGGCACAACAATCGCTAGGCGTTTTTGAGCTCGTTGTTGGTTTTCAAATTGCCCACCAATATCGACGGTATATCCCGTAGGCAAATCCACTTGCCTGGCAATGGCAGCCCGAATGTCTTTAACCACCGAACCCATGTCTCGGTCTTGTACGTTGGCTTGAATCACTACTCGGCGTTGGACATCATCACGACGCACTTGTGGAGGTCCGGATTCTATGCTTATTTTTGCGACATCACCTAAACGAACCCATGCTCCAGTTGGTGATTGCAGGCGTAAATCTGCTATGGCGTATTGGTTTTGGCGGAAATTTTTCGCCAAACGCACATAGATATCGTAGCGTTCATTACCATTGATGATTTGCCCTGCTCCACTGCCGCCAATACCATCTCGCACTACCGACATCAAGTCACCAACTGACAAGCCATAGCGTGATAACGCTCGACGATTGGGTTTGACCACCAATTGGGATTCGCCGGCAATTTGTTCCATGGCGACATCTCGTGCACCTGTGACACTTTGCACGGCTTTGACTATTTCTTGGCCTTTTTGGGCCAATACTTGTAAATCTGAGCCAAATAACTTCATGGCTAATTGGGCTTTGACGCCCGATAACAATTCATCAACACGAGTTGCAATGGGTTGAGAAAAATTCAATAACAATCCTGGGATTTTTTCGAGTTTTTCTTCCATTAATAACTGCAAATCTTTGCGGTTGTTGGCACTTTTCCATTCACTTACAGGTTTGAGACCAATATAAACTTCAATATTGCTGACAGGCTCTGGGTCTCCACCGATTTCAGCACGCCCAATTCGACTCATGGCATAAGTCACTTCTGGAAACTCCATTAACATTTTTTCAAGTTTTGGGGCAATATCTAAAGCCGTGTCTAAACTGGCGGAGGGTGCTAAAGTTGCACGTAGGTTGATGGTGCCTTCTTCAAGTTCTGGTACAAATTCTGTGCCCAAACGGGACAATAGAAACAAGGAGGAAACTAACAAAATAACAGCAAATGCCAAGACAATAATTTTAAGCTTCATGGCTTTGGCTAAAGTAAAGCGGTAGGCTTTTTCCAGTATTTTGACTATCGGGCTGGTTTTGGCTTTGACACCTTTTTGGAAAAAATAACTTGCCAATGCTGGCACAACAATCAATGAAACCAGTAAAGAGGCAGCCATTGCAATCATAATACTAACAGCCATGGGTTGAAAGAATTTGCCTTCCACACCTTCGAGTGAAAACAACGGAGCAAACACCACCATAATAATCGTCACCGCATAGAAAACAGGCTTTGCCACTTCGCGTGCTGCCAACTGGATACGCAAAGCAACAGTCGTATTGTTGATTAATCCAGTGGATTCAATGTTGTCTTCATCAGCCATTTTGGCACGTTCTTTATCATGGTAACTATCTGGATGTGTGAGGTGTTTGAAAATGTTTTCCATCATCACCACCGCACCATCAACCATCATGCCAATGGCAACCGCCAACCCTCCTAATGACATGAGGTTAGCCGATAAACCATTGTAGGACATGACGGTTAATGCCATGCCTACAGAAAGAGGAATTGAAATAAGTACCAATATTACCGAGCGAATATTCAATAAAAATAACACCAAAACAATAACAATAAAAATAAAAGCTTCAATTAAGGCTTTGGAAACCGTGCCGACCGCTTTTTCGATTAAATCGGCTTGGTCATAGATTTGTTCAAAGCTCACGCCTTTGGGTAAGGCTTGTTGAATCAGTGGAATGCGGTCTTTAATGCCATCAATAGTGACCTTAGTATTTGCACCCATGCGTTTTAAAATAATCCCAGTTACCACTTCACCCACATAGCGAGAACCATTGTTTTCTGTGCGTTCAGTCATAGTTACCGCCCCTTGACGTATTTCACTACCGAACTCTACTTGAGCGACATCAGCTACAGTAACAACCGTTCCATCAATGGACTTTAAAGGGATTTGTCGCAATTGTGCCAAGCCTTCCTCGCCATTACTTAACCAACCCACACCTCGAATAACCAATTGTTCTTGTCCACGGTTCATATACCAGCCACCTGCATTGGAATTATTGTCTTCTAAGGCATCAATAACATCGCTTTGAGTCAATTGATATGCCAATAGACGAGATGGGTTAAGATTAACTTGGTATTGTTTAACTTGCCCTCCAAAAGATAGAACATCAGTTATACCATCAACAGGCATTAGGATAAGCTTAACAACCCAATCATTGAGTGATCGCAGTGCCATAATATCCATACCAGAATCTTTGTCCGCTTTTAAATAATATTGATACACTTGTCCTAAACCAGAAGTGTTCGGACCAATTTCAGGTGTGCCAACACTGCTGGGAATCAATTCTTTAGCTGATTGCAGGCGTTCAAACACCAATTGGCGGGCAAAATAAATATCTGTGCCTTCCTTAAAAACCACAGTTATACCTGATAATCCAGTCTTAGAGATAGAACGAACTTCCTCGACATCGGGTAGGGCATACATGACCGCTTCAATCGGGAAGGTAATGAGTTGTTCAACTTCTTCACTGGCAAGCCCAGGAGCTTCGGTATTGATAGAAACTTGAATATTGGTGACATCAGGAAAAGCATCGAGATTTAATCGAGGAATATACAAAGTTGCCGCCGCAATCATGCCGATTAGAGCCAATACCACCAGCAGTCGGTTTTTTACCGACCAATCTATTAATTTGTTTAACATGCTGATTTCTCCTAGTGCCCATGCGGATCAAATCCGCCTTTGGCAATTTCTGAGGCAACGAAGAAAGCACCAGTTGTCACAACTTTTGTGCCTGTCTTTAAACCAGATATTTCACGGTTTTCTCCCAAAACACGTCCCAATTCTACTTCTACTGCCGCAAATTGGTTGTGTTCAGATTCTACAAAAACAACCCAGTCTCCATCGGCACTTCGCATCAGTGCATTTTCAGGAACTGCTGTAACTGCTTTTTTGGTTTTCATAGAAAAGTAAACATCGGCAAATTCGCCAGGATGTAAGCTATCATTTGGATTATCTATGAGCAAACGAATCACCCGTGTACGGGTTTTTTCATCGATGGTATGGGCTTCTTGAGAGACAGTGGCAGAATAATAATTTCCACCTACTTTAACTTGAGCTAATGTTCCTACGGGCAAATTCAATTGTATTGATGCTTGAATTCTTGCCTCAACCCACAATTGCGACTCATCACTAAGTAACATCAAAGCATGTCCTGCCTCAACACGTTGACCTTGTTGAAAGTCATCAGTCAAAATTGCGCCACCGATTTGAGCCGTTAAAGTGTATTCTCCAAGCGCTGCAGATTTTTGTTTAATTGCTTGGGATGAAAGACCAAAGGATAATAAGCGAGCCTGAGACAATTCAAAGTTGTTTTGTGCCTTTATGAAACGGCTGGCACCTACTGCCTGACGACCCAATTGTTTGACACGATTCCATTCTGCTAAATTCACTTTTAATGTAGCTTGAGCTTCGGCTACGGACTCACTAAATAGAGTCACTAATTTTTCGCCTTTTTTGACATGATCACCCAAGGCTTTGTGTCGTTTCATGACCACTGAATCAACACGAGGCGAAACCAAATAACTGGTGTAGCCATTGGCTTGAATTTCACCAGGGGCATAAATGCTGTAATTGAAATTTCGAGCTTGTAATGTTTCTACTTTAATATTAACTAAATCTTGTTGTTGTTGGCTTAAAGTAACACCTGTGCTTTCTTCATGTTCATCGCCATGTTCATCATTATCAGCGTGTTCATCATGGGTTTCTGTTTGTTGATTGTGGCCTTGTTCTGCATATGCAATACTAGGAACTGTTGCACTCATTATAAATACAGTGATGAGTGGTATTATTAATAATTTATTCATTTCATTGTCTCTGTTGTCTGGGCTTGTGTTGTATCTAATTGTGCTGTATCGAGCAATAGTTGTATCAAAGCGGATTGATACTCTTGCTCTAGTTCGATACCAGCTATTAGGCCAGCAGTTCTTTGTTGTAAAGTTAATAAGTATTCGGTCGTACTAATATCGCCAATACTCCATTGTTTTTGTAATAGATTTTCACTGTTTTTATCTCTTCCCTGCATGAGGTTTTGCCATTTTTGAAACCTTCTTTTGTACTCTTTTACTGCCGCTTGTGACGCTTTAATTGCAAATAATTGTTTTCTTCTAACTGCGTGATAATTTGCCTCAGATGCCATTGCTTGTTGGTCTGCTGCTTTATACAGCAGACTAAAGTTGTTGCGCACATATAAAGGGATGGATAAAGACAGTGATAACACATCATCTCTACCGAGTTTTCCTGCGCCTAAACCGATTGTAGGGTCGGGTTTTTTCCTCTTTAGGGCTATTTCAGCAGCAAAAACTGATATTTCCCATTGAGCTTTAGCGGCTTGTACGGCAGGGTGATCATCGACCAGTTCTTCTGCTGTTTTATCAATGACATGACTCCATTGAGATTGAGAAAGTGTGATTTTACGTTTATTCCAGTCAGGTAATAATTCACCAAGTGATGCTTCAATACGCCGAAGTTGTGCTTGAACTCTTGCCGATTGACCAAAGCGTTGAGAGAGGCTTAAATAAGCCAGCTCCGCATCGAGCTGCCCCAAGTCCCCACTTTTTGTGCGCTTTTTAACAATTTCCAACAAGTTTTCTAATTGGTTTTCTTGTTGAGTAACGAGTTGTGATTGATTTTTTATAGCCTGCCAATTGATTAGTGCATTTAATGCTTCTGCCATTTTCGTCTGCAAGACGAAGGCATAATTTTTTTGAGCAGAAATTCTGGCAAATACAGCTTGTTGTTTTCGTGAACCACGTTTATTGCTCCAGTCAATGGTTTGATTGATACCCAAAGTGTAAGTTCTATCAGGTCCCTCGTTACCGAAATCAGTTGAAAGTTCTGGATTATAAGTGGCTTTTTCTAAGCTGTCAGCTTGATAAAGATTGGCTTTCATTGATTGTCTTGCTGCCAATACTTGTGGATGTTTGACTATTTGTTGTTTTAACCATAAAAAATCTGGTTGTGATTCTTCTATAGCTGAAACAGATATGGCAACAACAATTAAGCTTGTTGCTACCAAATATCTTGATATACATTTATACATTTTATTTCCTATTATTTATTTAATATACACGTTTAAACACACGAGGTGTTTAGTATTGTTTATGTGCGAAAAACACTTAGCTTAGTTGATAAACTTAAAGTGTTTGGGGTAAATTAAATAATTGGAGGGCGTAAATCTGGAGTTATTGTGCGATTCTTAAAGCGGTTTGAGTAGGTGTTAAGTAAATTTGAATTGTATATAAGTGACTTTATACTCATTAAATCATTGAGACTAATAAATGTTATTGAGTGTGAAGCACAAAAATGATGACAAGAATGATTAACTTCAGTCGTTGTGGATTGATGAGATTTGAGTTCATTACCTGAAAGCGTATTTTCGGTCACCAAAGTCTGAATATGTTCTTCTTCACTGTGATGGGGTTGGTAAAAATTTGCCATAGCAATTGTTGATTGCAAAGCAAATAAAACCAATAAGAAGTGAAGAGAGTTATATTTCATAAGTGAAGTATATTAGAAACCTTTGCATAATTATAGTGACGAGTAAAAAATGATTAAATTCACCAGCTTTTCGCTAAAAATCTCGCCAATAACTGGTTATTACCTTCAATTTTTAACTCAATCTGGCAAATTTTCTCTATTTTTTCTTTCGCCATATAGTTATGCAAAGGTCTCTATTAATAATTTATATCGGAATAGACAAGTAGTTTCAATTAAAGTTTAAAAAAAAGCCCTCAATTTGAGGGCTTTAAATAAGTAGATGATTTGAAATTAACGATTAAGCAACATTATCCTTAACAATTTCTGGTTTTGTTTTTTCTTCTGTTGCTTCTTCTTTAGAAGTTTCTAAAGCTTGGTTGTTGTTATTAATTTCAATTTTTCGAGGTTTCATGGCTTCAGGAATTTCTTTCATTAACTGAATATGAAGTAAGCCGTTTTCCATGTTTGCTGACGTCACTTTGACATGGTCAGCTAATTGGAATTTACGCTCAAATGAGCGTGTAGCAATACCACGGTGAAGGTATTTGCGTTCAACCTCATTTTCGGTTTTTCCTCGAACAATAAGTATGTTTTGTTCGCTGGTTATGTCTAAATCATCTTGTGTAAAACCTGCTAAGGCAAGAGTGATTTGGTATTTGTTTTCATCCAGTGTTTCGATGTTATAAGGAGGGTAAGACGCATTGTTTTGGTCTATCCTATGTGCTTGGTTCATCATTTGAGCCATGCGATCGAATCCAACTGATGTGCGGAATAAAGGGGTTAAATCTAAGTTCATAATATTCTCCTATTGTTTAAGCAATATTTGTGTGCTTACCTCATTAGTGAGCCTAAGCGTTTAAAATTTTCTTTATCAAACCCTTTCGGCATTTGACAACAGTAATATAGGAACAGGTCATTATATTTCAAGAGATTATTTAATTTTTTTCAAAAACTTTTTTACCGTTAATCCATGTTTGTAAGACTTTTGTTTTCCAAATATCTTGTGGGTTGATTGCAAATATATCTTGGTCAACAATAATAAAATCAGCCAGTTTTCCTGGCTCTAAACTGCCCAGTTCCCTATCACGGCGATTGGCATAGGCGGCATTAATGGTAAATGAGGCAAGGGCTTGTTCTAAAGTCATTTTTTCAGATGGAATCCAACCGCCTTTGGGTTGGTTGTTTCTGTCTTGACGCGTTACCGCTGCATGCAAGCCAAAAAATGGATTGGGTAATTCAACAGGGAAATCAGAACCAGCAGCAATGACCACGCCGTCTTTAATCAATGTTTGCCAAGCATAAGCGCCTTTTAGTCGCTCTTTGCCAATTCTGTCTTCTGCCATGTTTTTATCCGAAGTGGCATGGGTTGGTTGCATCGATGCGATTATATTGTTTTCTTTGAATAAATGAATGTCATCAAGGCTGATAACTTGTGCATGTTCGTCACGGTTCCGATTCTTTTGAGTCTGTGCTCGTTTATCAACCATAATGTTTAACGCCATGTGATTGGCAGCATCACCTATGGAGTGAATAGCTGTTTGCCAACCGTCTTTGGCATTAGCATAAACTGTTTTTTTAATAAAATCTTCACTTTGTACAATTAATCCTGTTGAGTCACTTCTGTCACTATAGGGTTTGAGCATGGCAGCACCGCGTGAACCAAGTGCTCCATCAAAAATATACTTGATGGCATGAATTTGTAAAAACCCATTTTTATCATGAACGGGTTTTTTGAGCATTTTATTTAAATTTTTATCCCAAGAAGCCACCATTGCATTTATACGAATGGGCATGAGTTTGTTTTTGGCTAGTAACTTGTATGCGTTATAGGTTTGGTATTCAATTCCTGCATCATCAATTGAAGTTAACCCTAATGAAGCGAGGTATTTTAGTCCACCAAGCATGGTATCAATGGTATCAAATGCACTTTCTTGAGGAATTTCTTTTTGGATTAAATCCATAGCATTATCTACAAAAACACCTGTTTGAACACCATTTTTGTCAAGGATAATTTCACCACCTTCGACCTCTTTTTCTATGCTTGTTGTTCCCGCAAGTTGCATGGCAATGGAGTTTGCCCAGCCAGCATGACCATCCACACGTCTGAGCCAAATTGGACGGTCAATTCCGAGTTTGTCAAGGTCTTGTTTGGTTGGAAACTGCTTGCCATTCCACAATACTTGGTTCCAACCTCGTCCGAGTATCCATTCTTGTTCTGGATGGGTTTCAGCATAAAATTTAATTTTTTCCAAAGATTCTTCTAAGCTTGTTACGCCAGCGAGATCCACTTGATTTTGTAAGCGAGAAAAACCCATTATGTGAGCATGAGCATCGTGTAAACCCGGTAATATGGCTTTGCCTTTGCCATCAATTGTTTTGGCGTTTTTGTAGTTTTTAATCAAAGTTGGGCCATCACCGATAGCCACTATTTTATTGTCCTGGAAAGCTATGGCACTAAAAGTTGTTCTCGTTCCCTGATTGATGGTGTTGCCTTTAATGTTATGTATTAGCGTTACTTTTGAAAATACAGGTAAACTAAGAAGAAGGATAAATAGAATTGTTATGGATTTTGTTTTCATTTTCACTATAATCTACACACAAATTTAAAAGCTAATTGTAGCTTAAAACAGAGGCGTTATGTTTAAATATATCATCATTTTTTTTACCATTTTATCTCAAGTAGGTTGTTCCCCAATGAATAAAACAAATCACATTATCAAAGCACCAGTGGCTAAGAAAGTTCCCTATTACCATCAAGAGCATGGCAATAAACGTTATGATCCTTACCATTGGTTACGCGATGATAAACGCAAAGACCCTGAAATAATTGATTACTTGAACAAGGAAAACAGTTATACCGATGCTGTTTTAAAGAATCAAGAGCCTTTAATTGAAGAACTTTATCAAGAAATGATTGCTCGTTTACCGCAAAAAGAAGTCTCCGTGCCTTATAAAATTGATGATTATTGGTATTATTCCCGTTTTGATGCGGGCAAAGAGTATGCTATTTATGCCCGAAAGTTAAAAAATCTTCAGGCACCTGAACAAATCATGGTGGATATGAATCAACGTGCCGAAGGCAAAAGTTATTTTGCATCAAACTATCAAGCGATTTCTCCCAATCATAAAATATTGGGGTTTTCTGAAGATGTCACTGGGCGTAGAAAATACACCTTACGTTTTAAAAATTTAACGACGGGAGAGTATTTTGATGATGTCATTGAAAACACGACGGGTTCTATCGTATGGGCTTTGGACAATAAAACATTTTTCTATACTAAAAAGCACCCAACCACTTTATTGCCCTACCGTGTCTATCGGCATAAACTGGGCAGTGATGACAAAGATGTGTTGGTCTATGAAGAAAAAGATGATACTTTTTACACTTCGGTAAGTGCAACAACCTCAAAAAAATACATCATCATTAGTTTAACTAGTACTTTATCATCTGAAATGTTGGTATTGGATGCCAATAATCCAAAAGCTGAGTTTAAAACTTTTGTACCACGTGAAAAAAATCACGAGTATTCTCTTGAAGAACTTAATGATGAATTTTATGTGTTAACCAACTGGAAGGCTAAAAACTTCCGCATTATGAAAACTGATTTAATGCATTCAAACGATAAAAATAGTTGGCAAGAAGTGATTGCCCACGATTCGTCAACTTTGATTTATAACATGCAGGCTTTAAAAGACAAACTGGCTATTGAACAACGCAGCAATGGTATTCGTCACATTAAATTGTATGATTATAAAACAAAAGCTTCACAGTTTATAAAAGCAGAAGAAGACACTTACACCATGTTTTTGGATTATAACCCTAATCAAAACAGTGATTTACTGCGGTACAGTTATGTTTCCATGACTACTCCTTTTACGGTGTATGATTATGATATGAAGTCTGCTGAAAAAACCTTAATGAAACGCGATGAAGTCATTGGTGGTTATGATGAGAAACAATTCAAATCGCAACGCACTACAGTTGTTGCTCGTGATGGAGCGCAAGTTCCTGTTTCTTTAGTCTATAAAAAATCGGAAACACCATTATCGGAGCGTCCTCTATTAATCTATGCTTATGGTTCTTACGGTTACTCGGTTGATCCAAGTTTTTCATACGCACGATTGTCTCTGCTTGATAGAGATTTTATTTATGCTATAGCACATATTCGTGGTTCACAAGCTAAAGGACGCGCTTGGTATGAAGACGGTAAATTGTTAAAAAAGCAAAATACATTTAACGATTATGTTGATGTTACCAAAGGTTTGCTCGCACAAGGGTATGGCGATAAATACAATGTTTTTGGAATCGGTGGATCAGCAGGTGGTTTATTAATGGGAGCAGTGGTTAATATGAATGCCGAGTTGTATAAGGGCATTATTGCTGCAGTTCCATTTGTTGATGTTATTTCTACCATGCTTGATGAGTCCATTCCATTAACAACAGGCGAATTTGACGAGTGGGGTAATCCTAAGGAAAAAGTATACTACGATTATATGTTGTCTTATTCGCCCTATGATCAAGTTACTGCTAAAGATTATCCCAATATGTTGATTACTGCTGGTTTGCATGATTCTCAAGTACAGTATTGGGAACCTGCTAAATGGTTGGCTAAGTTACGTGATGTTAAAACAGATAATAACATATTGATTATGCGAACCAATATGGACGCAGGTCATGGTGGTGCATCAGGGCGCTTTCAAGCTTACAAAGAAACAGCAGAAGAATATGGGTTTTTATTGAAGCTTCTAGATGAAGGTTAATTCAGTGCATAAAGCTTCGTGTCACTGTGGAGCTGTTCAGTTTAAATTGACACTTCCTAATGGTATTGAGGACCCAAGGCGTTGTGACTGCTCTATGTGCAGAAGACGTGGGGCAATTGTTGCTTCTGTGGCCCTTGATGGCATTAGAATCATCAAGGGCAGGGATAAGCTTAGGCTTTATCAATTTAACACGATGACTGCGAAACATTACTTTTGTTCTGTTTGTGGAATCTATACTCATCACCAAAGCCGTTCAAACCCAAAACAATATGGTTTTAATGTGGCATGTCTTGAAGGAGTTAATCCATTTGAGTTAGAAAATGTTCCGACAAATGATGGCGTTAATCATCCTGCAGATAGTTGATTTAAATCAATAACTTTAAGAGATAAAACTGCTATACTATCAATTATTAACGGGAACCAAAGGGTACTTATGAAAGATACAGTGAAAAAGAACAAAAAGTCTCAACCAAAATTTAAAGACATTAAAACCACTAAGCAGTCAAAGAAGGTTTTAAAGCACTTGGTGAATTCTGATGTGGTGATGAAATCTAATAAAGTGATGAAGGGGAGTCAGTTGTTAAAAATTTCAGCACTAGCTGGAGATTATCCTTACGATAAGAAAATGTCGTTGTTTGATTACGAAAGTGAGAAACATTTACTTCAGCGTGAGTTATTAAAAGTACAAAGCTGGGTTAAAGAAACGGGTCAGAGAATTGTTTGCTTGTTTGAAGGGCGTGACGCGGCAGGTAAGGGTGGAACCATTAAGCGATATATGGAGCATTTGAATCCTCGTGCTGCTCGTGTAGTTGCTTTAGAAAAGCCTACCGATAGGGAACGTGGGGAATGGTATTTTCAACGCTATATCCATCATTTACCTACTAAAGGTGAAATGCGTTTTTATGATAGGTCGTGGTATAACCGTGGTGGTGTCGAAAAAGTTATGGGCTTTTGTACGGATAGAGAATACCTTGAATTTATGCGTCAAGCACCAAATCTTGAACGCATGTTGGTAAATTCTGGCATTATTTTATTTAAGTTTTGGTTTTCAGTGACACAACAGGAGCAGTTGCGCCGTTTTCATTCACGCAAATTTGACCCACTAAAGCAATGGAAACTATCACCAATAGATATTCAGTCGTTAAGTAAGTGGAATGATTATACTGAAGCCAGGCAATCTATGTTTTTCCATACAGATACGGGAGATGCGCCTTGGACTGTTGTTAAATCTGATGACAAAAAACGCGCAAGAATCAATTGTATTCGTTATTTTTTACATAATTTAGATTACCCTAATAAAGATAAATCTATTGTTTATGCACCAGATGGGCAGATTGTTGGTTCTGTGAAAGCAATTTACAATAATAGAGTAGTGGATAGAGATTGAAAAATGAGTGAGAACAATATTAATCTTGAAAATAAACTGATCGAAGCCATTCAACGTGCCGAGAAAGCAGCTAAGACTGCTGAAAAAGCAGCTAAGAAAGCCAAAAAGGCTGCAAAAAAAGTTGAAAAAACTCGGTTGAAAATAAAAGCATCGAAGAAACGGATTATTGCCCTACAAAAACAAACAGATGACAAGTCTGATTCTTTACGTGATGAAATTATTGAAATTGCATCAAAAGCAGCTAAAAAGAACAAGGCGTTAAAAAAGATTGCTAAGATGAATAAAAAAGATTAGAAGTTATTTTGATGAGCTGTGTAGAGACGTATTTGAGTTATACACAGCTCGTTGTCATTAATTAAGTTGAATTAATTGTTTAGCAGTTTGCGCTTTAGCAAAATAATAGCCTTGAAAATACTTTACCCCCAGTTCTTTTAATATTTCAAACTGTTGTTTTGTCTCAATGCCTTCTACTATAAGTTCAATTCCCATAGATTTAGCAAGAGTTAGTATGGTTTTAATGACATACTGAGAGGATTTTTCTGGTGTTAAATTGTCGATAAACATCTTGTCTATTTTTAACTCATCAACAGGCAGTTTTTGTAAATACGCTAATGATGAGTATCCTGTACCAAAATCGTCAAGAGATATTTTTATGCCATAATTTCTTAGTTCTTGTAATTTTTCAATTAGAATTTTTTGATTATCAAAGAGTACTGTTTCTGTCAGTTCTAAGGTAATTCTCTCAGGATTGATTTTATAGTTACTCACTACACTTATTATTTGTTCAACAAATAATTTTTGATGCAATTGTTTAGGGCTAATGTTTATTGATAACGCTTTTATTGTACTTTTTCCTTCCCATTGCTTTAATTGAGAACAAGCATTGTCTAAAACCCAATTTCCAAGTTCGTTTGTTAATCCTACCGTATCAATAGTTTCAATGAGCTTCTCTGTATCAATATTAAATTCTTTAAGGCGATTCCATCTTAAGAGGGCTTCTGCTGAGGTTGTGTTTTGATGTTCGTCCACTTTAATTTGGTAGTGGAGTTCAAATTCCTTTTTATCTATTGCATCTTTTATTGCTTTTTCTAAATGTAATTTTTTAGCGACTTGTTGTATCATGTTTTCTTGGAAAACTGTTATGGTGTTTTTACCTTTATCTTTTGAAGCATACATAGCAATATCTGCTTGGTGAACGATTTCATCTAAACTGGAATTTTTATTTGGAAATACTGATATACCAATACTCGGAGTGATAAAATGCTCATAGTCACCTAATTGATAAGGCTCATTAAGTGCTTCTAAGATTAATTCTGATTTCACAAGACTTTGTTCTAATGCTGTTTGAATGTTTTTTTCAAGACTGCGCGTTAAGATAATAAACTCATCTCCTGCTAGTCGAGCACAAAAATCATTGTTTTTGGAGGTGTTTTTTATTCTCTTAGCGACCATTTCAAGTAGTTTATCTCCAGTATTATGACCCAGTGAATCATTGAGGAGTTTAAAACGATCGAGATCCAGATAAATTATTGTACCAAATTGTTTTTTATTTTTTGCAAGTTTGTGAAAAAATTCAAACTTAGAATAAAAATACTCTCGATTTGGTAATGAAGTTAACTGGTCGTAGTAAGCTAATTGATTAATTTTTCTTTCGTGTTGTCTATTTTCAGTAACGTCAATAATTGAGGCAAGGATTAACTTGTTTTGTGTTTCAGGTAATTTAATAAACTCAATTTTACATATAATTTCTTCATGAGATCTGTTGTGCATTTTCCATTCAAATCTATACAAGTCTTTTGTAAAGAGAATTTTATAAATTTTTTCTAAACGACTGCTAGATAAACTGCCATCAGACTGTTTGATGGGAGATAAATCTGATAGTGTTAAGGTGCCTAATATTTTATCTAAACCAAAGAGAGTATTTGCTTTATCATTACAGTCTTTGAATAAGTGAGACTCTAAATCAATAAGAATCATAGGTTCTGGAGCATGTTTAAACAAAACTTCGTATTTACTTTCACTGATATTTTGTTTAGTCTTCGCTTCATGGGTTTCTGTTGTATCTATCATTAAACCTACGAGTTGTGCATTGCCTTTTTTGTCTTTATTAAAGGAGACAACATCTTTAATCCAGGCAACAGTAGAATCTGCTCGCATGAAGCGATATTCGAGTTCAAAAGATTTTCTATTTGCGATTGCTGCACTGACTGTATTTGCAACATGCTCTTGATCTTCTTTGACAATACGGTCGTATCTAAAATTAGGGGTAGTCAGCCACTGTTGGTGATCAAAACCATACAGTTCTTTGACTTTGCTGCTTATGTAAGTCAATTGATTCGTTTTAATGTTTTGACGCCATAAAACTACGTGGTGGTGTTCAATCAATTTCTGGTATTGCTTTTTTTCATCTTCAAAGTTTTGGATTTTGATATCAAGATTTAAAGTCCTTTCTTTCACTTTTAAATCAATTAAAGTATTTTTTCCAGTGATTAGTAACAAAATCATGCTTAATAAACCCGTAAAAATCAAGCCAATTATGGCGACAAGTTTATTATTATTGTCTTTGTAATTTGTGACATATGCCTGTGTGGGTTGAAAGTTTAATTTCCATTTCTCTTTACCAAACTTTAAGGTTGTGTTAACTGAATAATCATTAAATGAGCGAGAATTAGTTTCTCCAATGTCAAACTTTTTATTGAGATGGTCAATTGTAAGTTGCACTAGAGTGTCTTGTAAACTATGCAAAGATAATGTGTTTTGCATTAATTTAATTGGATTATGAAAAACAATAATTGTTACTTTAGTGTTTTCCTTATTAAAGTGAAAAGTACTACTAAATAAATTAGTGTTTTCATCGTATTGCGTGGTGTTTTTTGATGATACTATTAGAGCAGTTTTTTTAATTTCAATTTTTTGTCGCTTATTAAATCGATTATTATCGTGCAATTCAATTAATTTAACAGTTTCACCTTTTTCAAACCAGGCAATGGCTCTTATGGAATTATCGAGTTTTCCTGCGCTATTTAGAAATTGTTCCAACTTCCCCTTCCAATCTTTATAAGGCAGAAAGTGACTAAAACTCATGTTAACAAAATCATTAACCCAGGTAATTTCTAGATTAATGGCATTAGTGATAAGTTGCGATTTTACCTTAAAATTTTCTTTAAGACTTTCTTTATCCGAATGTTCTGTTTTATTGTAAAGAAAAATGATAAATAAAAGGGTAAATAATACCGGTAATGCAAGGGTTAAATAACGAGGTCGCCATACCGATTTAGGCTGACCAATGACAACCAATAAAAGAGGAGCAAATATAATAAACCCCATATAATCGCCAAACCACCAATCAAAATAATTTGAAAGCAGAGATGCGCTGTATCTATCGAAATCTAAAAAGAGTGCGACAAAAAAGTTTAAAGTGGTTGATGCAATTGCAATAAGAGGGCCAATGACAAGAAAAAATTTTACAATGGCGATATTTGATATCAGTGGATTAGGGTGACCAATAAATAAGCGCATAAGATAGGCGCCTAAATAACTGCGAATTAAGCCAATTAAAATGAATAAATTATTGAGTACTAGGTTATTTAATTGAAATCGTTCTTCTGGATGAATGATAAAGCCGAGCAATAGTTGAGATAGGTATAAGGCTGGAATGACCCGATACCCCCACACTAATGCAGAAATCACACCTATACCGACAGCCGGCCAAATTAGTATTGACTGGCTTATATTGTTCATAGCAAAAATTACGAATAAAGGGATGAAAAAATTTGCTATAAAGGCATATATATTATTTTTTAAAAACATGGTTGTTAGTTTTATTCTAATTTTTATAATTTTAGATTTTTTACACATTCCAAAAGTTGTGCAAAACTCTCTTTATGTTGTTATATGAGTTAATGTATCTATAAAAAAAAGATTCATTAAACTTTACTGGTATCCTCTATTATGACATAGAAAGTTGTTTTTTTTCAGTTTAAATTTTTACCACAAGGTGGAAACTGACAATTATTATTCGCATCTCTACCCACAAACTTTCCATCAGGGCGTTGCTTTACATCAGCAGTACAAAACGTTTTTGTGTTTTTTTTATCTTTCGTGCAGGAATCAAATTGGCAATTGAGTTTAGGATTTCGTCTCACTACTTGACCATCGGGGCACATTTTGGCTTCTTTACTGCAGGCTATAATTTGCTTTGCTTTTTGTGCGTTTAGTTCTGCTTCTGGGTTAGTTGTGCATGAAAAAAGCGCACTAAATATAACTAAACACCCAATGGTTTTCACAATTTCTTTTCCCAAAATTCTGCTCTTCCCATAATTGGATCTAGCTCATAAGGTAAGAATCCAAATTTGCGGTAAGAGTTAATGGCGATAACATTTTTTTGTAAGACTTCTAAAGTCAATTTGCAGCACTCTTTTTCTTTTGCTATTTCTTCAACCATAGTTAACATTTTTGTACTGAGTCCTAAACCTCTGAATTCAGTAGCTACAATTAAATCATGTATGTTTATCAATGGCTTACAATTAAAAGTTGAGAATCCTTCAAAACAGTTTAATAAGCCTGCAGGTTGCCCTTCTACATAAGCTAAAATACTAATGGCGTCACTGCGATTGGACAATGCATGAACTAAATTTTGCGCAACAAAGTCAGAAAGAGCTTCATTGCCACCCATAGGATCATTGGCATAACAATCAAGCATCTCGATTAAATGCGTGCCCTGTTGTTCATTATTGTAGTTGACTTGAATGATTTTGATTGTCATATTAATTCTCGAGTTTAGCCTTTGTTCTTGAAGGCTTGTTTAAATGCGGTTAGTTTTTTATCTGATACTTCTTTTTGGTACTTATCTTTCCATTGCGTATAAGGCATTTTATAAATGTATTGCCTTGCTTTGTCTTTTGGCAACTCTACGCCGAGATTTTTTGCTTCTTCTGTCATCCAATTGGCTAGGCAATTACGACAAAAATTAGCGAGAATCATTAAATCTATGTTTTGCACATCTTTTCGATTATCTAGATGATTGATTAATCGATCGAAAGCTTTGGCTTTAATTTCTATTTCTTTATCCATTACTGTGTTTGCGAGACCTTTGCATAATTATAGTGACGAGTAAAAAATGATTAAATTCACCAGCTTTTCGCTAAAAATCTCGCCAATAACTGGTTATTACCTTCAATTTTTAACTCAATCTGGCAAATTTTCTCTATTTTTTCTTTCGCCATATAGTTATGCAAAGGTCTCTTTGCGTGTTAAAATTAGATTTTATCATTAACTTTGACAACATGACAGCACAAATACTAGACGGTAAATTAATATCTCAACAATTAATAGCAAGCATTGGAGAAAAAATAGCTAAACGTATTGAAAAAGGGCACTCACCTCCTGGTTTAGCCGTTGTTTTAGTTGGAGATAATCCCGCATCAGAAATTTATGTTAGAAATAAGGTCAGTGCTTGTGAAAAAGCAGGAATAAACTCAGTATCATTTAAGTTTCCACGAACGGTATCAGAAAAAGAATTGTTCCAATTGATTGATGAACTCAATGAAGATGAAATGATTCACGGTATACTTGTGCAACTGCCATTGCCGCAGCATATTCATGAAGTTGAAGTAACCAATAGAATTCATCCCAATAAAGATGTCGATGGTTTCCATGCTGAAAATGTTGGTCGATTAGCATTAAGACAACCTGGGCTAAGACCCTGCACGCCACGTGGAGTAATGACATTGTTGCATGCTTATGACATTATTCCAAAATCAAAACACGTGGTTATCGTTGGCGCATCCAATATTGTTGGCCGCCCATTAATGCTTGAAATGCTTTATGCAGGAGCGACCGTAACGGTTTGCCATCGTTTTACCAAAGATTTAGAAAAACACGTAAACAGTGCTGAGATATTGTGTGTTGCTATTGGAAAACCAGGCATAGTAAAATCTGAATGGATTCCAAATGATTGCATCGTAGTTGATGTGGCAATCAACCGCAAAGAAAATGGTAAGCTGTGTGGGGATGTGGATTTTGAAGCGGTTAAACCAAAAGTGGCATGGATAACACCAGTACCTGGCGGCGTGGGTCCCATGACAGTAGCGACTTTGATGCAAAACACTTATGAGGCAAGCTTGTTATAAAGCATATAGATAAGTGGCAATAAAAAAGGGTTCATATTTGAACCCTTTTTGCTTTTATTTGGATGCAAAGGTCTTGTAAATTAATTTCAAAGTTTCTCCATTAACTCTGGAACAATTTTAAACAAATCACCCACCAAACCAATATCAGCCACTTCGTAAATCGGAGCATCGGCATCTTTATTGATGGCAACAATGGTTCCTGCATCCTTAATGCCTGTCAAGTGTTGAATTGCACCAGAAATGCCGAAGCTCATATACAAGTCTGGGGCAATAATTTTACCCGTTTGACCGACTTGCATTTCATTCGGGCAATAGCCCGCATCCACTGCGGCACGTGATGCCCCTGTTGCTGCGCCAATCTTATCGGCAAGTTTGTACATCAATTCAAAATTTTCTTCACTGCCTAAACCGCGACCACCTGATATAACTTTTGCGGCTGTTTGCAGGTCAGGGCGTTCTGAATTGCCAGCTTGCAATGAAATAAACTTGGTATCAGTTTGGGCTTTTTCAATGCTGTGGTTCTCAATATTAGCTGAACCTGAAGTCATGTCACCTGTTTTAAAGGAGGCGGTACGTATGGTTGCAACAATTTTATCGTGATTGGATTTAACTGTAATCACGGCATTGCCTGCATAAATAGGGCGTTTAAATGTTGTGGCATCTATCACTTGCATAATGTCGCTGATTTGGTTTTGACCGAGCAGGGCAGCAACACAAGGCATAACGTCTTTGCCAAATGTTGTTGATGGACCAAATACATGACTGTAATTGGCGGACAATTCTGCTGTTTTCGGAGCAATGCCTTGGGCAAGTTTCCAGTTTTCATTGCTTGTTGTAACTGCATGAACGGTATTTACACCTGCTAACTTACTTGCTTTTGCTGCAATTGTGTTGACATCATCTGCAAAAACAATCAAATCAATGCTTGCTCCTTGTATTTGCTGTGCGGCGGTAACGGCTTTTGAAGTGCTTTGATTGATGCTTGAACCATCGTGTTGTGCCAAGATTAATATTTTACTCATTATACTAGCCCCTTTTCTTTTAATGCTGCGACCAATTCATCCACCGATTCAACCATGACGCCTTTTTGGCGGGGTTGTGGTGACTCATAATTTTCGATGTTTAATTCTTTGTCATCAAAACCTGTAACCGTTTCATCAATGTTAATGACATCCAAGGGTTTGCGTTTGGCTTTCATGATATCAGGCAGTTTAACAAAGCGAGGTTCATTTAAACGTAAATCCGTAGATACGAGTGCTGGTAATTTTATTTCAATAGTTTCAAGTCCTGCATCGATTTCACGAGTTGCTAATGCTTTATCTTCGTTAATTTCGAGTTTTGAAACAAAGGTAGCCTGCGGACGTTTCCATAATGTGGCTAGCATTTGAGGGGTTTGGTTGTTGTCATCATCAATGGCTTGCTTGCCCATAATTACTAAGCCAGGTTGCTCCTTTTCAACGATATGCAACAAACTGTGAGCAGCTTTAAGCGATTGAATTTCTGATTCTGATTCAACCAGTATTGCGCGATCAGCTCCCATGGCTAGTGCCGTTCTTAGTTGCTGTTGGGCATCATTTACCCCAATTGTTACCACAACAATTTCATCTGCTTTTCCTGCTTCTTTAATGCGTAAAGCTTCTTCAATGGCAATTTCATCAAATGGATTAATGCTCATTTTGACGCCATCGGTGGCAACACCACTGCCATCAGGTTTGACTTGAACGCGGACATTGAAATCAACTACGCGTTTAATGGCTACTAATATTTTCATATAATGTTCTCGAATTAAGTAGAGGTTAATTAATGACTATTGCCATTATTGCGTAGGAAAGCTACAGATAAATGGCGAATAGATTGGAATTAACGGAATTATATCATTTGAGTGTGTTAAAGCCACTAATTATGCGAAATAAGCTTTAAGTTTAAGTGATATTTTTGTTATAATTTTGCAAAATAATAAATGACATAGGAATTTGCAATGAAGTTAGTTTTTCCACATAAAGAACATAAAGATTTTGAACTTATTGGCGATAACTTTTCGATTGGTAGTTCAAATGATGCCACTATACAACTAGAAGCTGTTGGTATGTGCGAGAATCACGCAACCATTGTTAAAGATGGAGAGGATTATTCCATTAAAGTTGATAATCCTGCAGCTATGGTTTCAGTAAATGGAAGACTCGTTAAAGAATCTCGTGAGGTCAGAGAAGGGGATTTAATTATTATGTCTCAAGTGCATTGTAAAATTATTTCCGAAAAAGCTGAAGTCCCTGATGATAACAGAACTCGAATCCGTATGGCATTACCTAAATTTGTATTACGCGGTGTTTCTGGGGTTTATTTTGGTAAAACTTTTCCGCTAAGAGGAAAAACCAGCTTGGGTCGGCATTCAGAGAATGATATTTTCATCAATGTAGATGGAATTTCAAGAAAACATGCCATTATTTCTGTTGTTGCAGAGGGTTTGGAAATCGAAGATTTAGGCTCATCTAATGGAACCTTTGTCAATGGAGAAAAAATCACAAAACAAACTATAAAAATTGGAGATGAAATCAAATTAGATAATATTCGTTTTCTTATTCAGTCTCCTGGAATGCCTGCGGCACAAAATCAATCAGACAACCCAAAACAGGCACAAGGTTCAGCTCAATCTAGTAGCAACAATTTATCACCCGATTCATCAGGTTCTGCCATGAAATGGATGATAACATTAGTGGTTTTATTACTGGCTGCAGGAGGAGGTGCTTGGTACCTCGGTTTGTTAGATAAATTTATTAAGTAGCACTTGACCGAGAAGGAAGTCCTTACCCCTGTTGAATAACCTAACTATAGGATTTATAGGTAAGCTATTCTATACAAAGACACAATCTTTAGGTAAAATTTAGCTCATGAAAGAAACAGATATTAAAGATATTAACTACTTTCACAAAGTGGTTGATTGCCAATATGCGTGCCCTGCGCATACCCCCGTTCCCGAATACATTCGCATGATAAGTGCCGGTCGATTTGATGATGCTTATATGATTAATTGGGAATCCAATGTTTTTCCAGGTGTGCTTGGACGAACCTGTGACCGACCGTGTGAACCGGCTTGTCGAAGAGGACGAGTAGAGGATCAACCAGTTGCCATTTGTCGGTTAAAGCGTGTGGCTGCCGATCATAAGAGTGACATCAGGCACCGTTTACCTGATATACCAAAACAAAAAAATGGCAAGAAAATTGCCCTAATTGGAGCAGGACCTGCCTCATTAACGGTTGCGCGTGATTTAATGCCATTGGGTTATCAAGTGGACTTATATGACGAGCAATATAAGGGCGGTGGCTTTATGCGAAGTCAAATCCCATCTTTTCGTTTGCCTGAAGAAGTCTTAGATGAAGAAGTTAATTACATCCTTGACATGGGAGTTAGCACTCATTTTAAACACAAGGTAGAAAGCCTAAAAGAAATGATGGCAAAAGACTACGATGCTATTTTTATTGGAACAGGAGCTCCGCGTGCTAGAGACTTGCCGCAATTGGATGGACGCCAAGAAGCGGATGAAAATGTGCATTTAGGCATTGATTGGCTTGCTAACGTTGCCTTTGAGCACACCAAAGAAATTGGTGAGAAAGTTTTAGTTTTAGGTGGAGGCAATACCGCCATGGACTGTTGCCGAACGGCACGACGAATAGGTGGCAAAGATGTTCGCATTGTTGTGCGTAGCCCAAAAGCAGACATGAAAGCATCGCCTTGGGAAATAGAAGATGCGCAAGGTGAAGGCATACCGATGCATGAAAATCATACGCCAAAAGCATTTGTTTGTGAAAAGGGCAAACTGGTTGGTATGTTATTTGAGTTAGTCAAAGCTAAATACGATGAGAATGGTCGAAGAACACTTGTGCCAACAGGAGAACCCGACGTCTTTATGGAATGCGATGATGTGTTGATGGCATTGGGTCAAATGAATGCTTTTCCGTGGATAGAACGTGATTTAGGTATTGAGTTTAACGACTGGGACATGCCTGAAGTGGATAAAATCACTTTCCAAACATCTAAAGCCAATATTTTTGTTGGTGGTGATGCGGCTTGGGGTCCTGAAAATGTTATAACCGCAGTGGCGCATGGTCACCAAGCTGCTATTTCTATTGATAAATATTGCCAAGGAGAGGATACCACAGACCGACCTAATCCAGGAACAACACTTATCAGCCAGAAAATGGGTTTTCATGATTGGTTATACAATGCGCCAGTATCCAGTGATAAACGCCATGTGGTTGAACACGTGGACACCAACTTGGCATTAAGCAGCATGAAAATTGAGGTGGAAAAAGGCTTTTCACTGGAGCAGGGTTTAAACGAAACCTTACGTTGTTTAAATTGCGATGTACAAACCGTATTTGAAAAAGACCGTTGTATCGAATGCGATGCTTGTGAAGATATTTGTCCAACCAATTGCATTAATTTTGTGGAAAATGAAGAAGAAGACTTGCTGCGCCAACATTTAAAAATGCCAGCAGATAATTTAGAACAAGATTTATACGTTTCAGGCGAACTCAAAACCAAACGGGTCATGGTGAAAGATGAAAATGTCTGCTTGCATTGCGGATTGTGTGCCGAGCGGTGCCCAACAGGAGCCTGGGATATGCGTAAATTTTTACTAAACGAAGCCAAAGCGGGGCGATAAAATATGAATAAAATCAAAGCTATCAATGACTTTGTTATCCTGTTTGCTAACATCAATGGTTCGGGTTCTGCCAGTGCCAACAACTTATTTGCCAAAGCGGTATTTCGTTTGGGTATACCCGTCTCGGCTAAAAATATATTTCCATCCAATATTCAAGGTTTACCGACTTGGTTTGAAGTAAGAGTCAGTGAAAAAGGTTATCTTGGTCGCCGTGAAGGTTATGATTTTGTGGTGGCGACAAATGGTCAAACCATTGTTAAAGATTACAATGAGTTGGCAACAGGTGGTTATTTCTTTTATGATTCATCAAGGCGTTTACCCGATCATTTACAACGCGATGACATTACGGTCATTGGCATTCCATTAACCAATATTTGCAATGAAAATTATTCTGACCCACGGTTGCGCCAGATTTTTAAAAATATTATTTATGTGGGAGCGTTAGCTTATCTTTTTGAGATGGACTTTAGCATTTTTGAAGAATCCATCAAAACACAATTTGCCAAAAAAGCAAAATTGATTGAACCCAATATCAACGCGTTGCGTTTAGGGTTTGATTATGCCAAAGAGCATTTTGCTGATGCCTGTGATCTTAACATACATCGCCGTGATTTAAATGGCGACAAAATCATGATAGAAGGCAATACAGCAACAGGACTTGGTGCAGTTTTTGCAGGTGTTACTGTGGCGGGATGGTATCCCATTACTCCTTCGACTTCGGTTATTGAAGCGTATGAAAAATATTGCCGTCAATACCGTGTTGATGAGACAACAGGAAAAAACAAATTTGCCATCGTACAAGCCGAAGATGAATTAGCCGCCATTGGTATTGTTATAGGAGCGGCATGGAATGGCGCACGCTCTTTTACCGCAACATCTGGTCCTGGTGTTTCATTAATGGGAGAATTTTTAGGGTTGGCTTATTTTGCTGAAATCCCTGTATTTTTGGTGGATATTCAACGTTCTGGACCTTCAACAGGCATGCCAACGCGCACACAGCAATCTGATGTATTGGCTGCCGCTTATGCCTCTCATGGCGATACCAAGCATGTGTTGTTGTTTCCTGCGACTCCAAAAGAGTGCTTTGATATGACGCTGATTGGTCTCGATTTGGCTGAAAGACTGCAAACCCCCGTTATGATGATGAGTGATCTTGATTTAGGCATGAATACGCATTTATGCGAAAAGATAGAATACGATGACCATCGAGTCTATGATCGCGGTAAAGTGTTGGATTATGAAGCACTTGAGGCTAAACAAGAGAGATGGGGAAGGTATTTAGATATTGATGGTGATGGTATTGCTTACCGAACCATACCAGGTACTCACCCAGAAAAAGGCGCATTTTTTACCCGAGGCTCATCTCATGATGAGTACGCTGGTTATACCGAAGATGGTAAAATTTATGCCAAAGGCATGCAGCGTTTGCTTAAAAAGTTCGACACAGCAAAGACTTTAGTTCCACAGGCCGAGATTCATCGTGTTAAAGAAAACAATAAACTGGGCATAATTTACTACGGAACTAGTACTTACGCAGGACACGAAGCCGATGATTTATTGCAAGAACAAGGCATACATTTGGATGAAATGCGCATCAAAGCCTTCCCGTTTGGAAAAGAAGTGGAAGAATTTATGCAATCGCATGAAACCATTTATGTGATTGAACAAAACCGTGATGCACAAATGAAAACTCTACTGGTAAACGAATTTCAGCTCGATCCCAAACACCTAATTCCTGTGCTTAATATTGATGGCATGCCCATCACTGCACAATACATTGCTGATGAAATAAATAACCACATCAACCCAATCCAAAGTAAAAATCAAACTTTAGAGGTAGTCTCATGAGTTACATAAAATCAACATTTAGACACCCAAGTGCTAAAGTCAATGGATTGGGTTTTGCAAAAACAGCTTATGAAGGGGCGTTATCGACACTGTGTGCAGGTTGCGGACACGACTCCATTAGTGCTGCCATTATTCAATCCTATTTTGAGATGAATATTGAGCCTCATAAAATTGCCAAAATATCAGGCATAGGGTGTTCATCCAAAACACCGACCTATTTTTTAGGCAAAGCCCACGGATTTAATTCAGTCCATGGCAGGATGCCATCGGTGGCAACGGGTGCCAATATGGCAAACAAAGAATTGCAGTATATCGGCATATCTGGCGATGGAGATACCGCATCCATCGGTATGGGGCAATTTGCTCATGTGGTTCGACGCAATCTCAATATGATTTATATTGTCATGAATAATGGTTGTTATGGCTTGACCAAAGGACAAGACTCAGCCACTGCAGATATTGGTTCAGCAGGCAAAAAAGGCGTAGAAAACCAATTTGCAGCCATTGATTTGTGCCAATTAGCCTTACAATTGGGCGCAGGCTATGTGGCGCGCAGTTTTTCTGGTGACAAAAAACAATTAATTCCCCTAATCAAAGGGGCAATCGAACACCAAGGTTTTGCTTTTATTGATGTCATTTCACCGTGCGTCACTTTTAACAATGTTCCAACATCCACCAAAGGGTACGAATACGTCCGCGATCACCTCGATGCCACTGGTACCATTGATTTTGTACCCGAACGCCAAGAACTTAAAATCATTCATCCCGAAGGCACAAGCAAAGAAGTTAAGCTGCACGATGGCAGTAAGCTAGTGCTGCAAAAAAACACCCACGATTACGACTTATCAAGCAAGCGAGAAGCCATGGGTATTATCGAAACCGTACGCGAACAAAAGAAAATTCTTACAGGTTTAATTTACCTGCACGAAGACCCACAAGATACACATAAAAAGATAAATTCCGTGGATAAACCCTTAAACAGTTTGACACAAAATGAAGTGTGCCCAGGCAACAAAGTCCTCGATGCTTTGAATGAGGGGTTTAGGTAAAATTGATAAATATACCAACAGATTTAGAAATATTAGAAGAAATCCATGAGATGTATATTTCTGATTATCTATTAAATATAAAAGGTAGAGAAGCTAAAATATTTGTTCCTATTGATTGTCTTAGGGTTGCTCGAAATCTAGGAACAGATGGGAATATAATTTTCGGAAGATTGTATTATGATTTAGACAAAAGATATGGATATAAAAAAAATGAAACTTCTATAGTACACTTTTTTTCTCTTAAAGTTGGAGAGGATAGACATTGTATTAATTTCCCGATGTTATCCTCTGTGTTGGCAGGATTGATAAATGAGAACAAAAAATTTATTACAACTACAAAAATTTCAATTTTAGCAATAATATTAGCTTCGATTTCTATTATAATTTCAATAGTGAAATAATAGTTTTTTTTGACTTTAATATAAAATATTAGAATAGCTATAGTGTATTTGATTAATTTAAATGACTGATTTGAGGTATTGTAGGTTGGGCTAAGCTTGCGAAGCCCAACAGCATTTTTTCCAATACCTCGTAAATTGTAATTTTACTGTTTATAACGTAAGCGTCAACCAAACCACATACTTGACAAGTTCTATCAATCGTTGTTTGATTTAAAATTCCAAGGCAGGAGTTTTTCGTAGCCTTCAATAGATTCAACCAACTGCAGCTCTTTATAAATATGT
>Ga0256840_1000437_pt1 | contig 43162 bp, 42 predicted proteins | sample 355202metaG_FD_185969 | JGI IMG/M metagenome (GOLD analysis project Ga0256840, IMG submission 185969) | Hydrothermal vent microbial communities from Mid Atlantic Ridge, Atlantic Ocean - 355-202 | ecosystem: Environmental > Aquatic > Marine > Hydrothermal vents | place: Atlantic Ocean: Mid...
ATTAAGATTTGCATCATACGTTGCACCTCTTCATCACGTCCAATTACAGGGTCAAGTTCACCATCTATGGCTTTTTGATTTAAATCAATGCCATATTTGTCTAAAGCTTCTAACGCTTCATCTCCACTTTGAGAGTCAATACTTTTTCCCCCACGAATGGCTTCTAGTGTCTTTTTAAACTCTGACAAGTCAACATACTTACCCAAAGTATCTTTGATAAATCCAGATTCAATATTGGCAATAAGCCATGCATCTACAGACAAATACTGATCTCCATTGGCTGTCATAACCCCCTCTGCTTGCTGCAAAGAAGCCACCAAGTTTTGAGACAAGCGAATGCTCTCTTTTGTAACCGTTGAAACCTTTGGTAATTTATTGGTCACACTTTTAACTTCCAATTCTATGGCAGCTTTATCAAGATTCATTTTGTTTAATGCTTGGTGCATCAATGAACTTGTATTGGTTAACAATGCCCATAAAATATGTAGAGGATCTACCTCTTGATTTTTATTGTGCAATGCCAATGAAACACCAGATTCTATAGATGAACTCATTTGATTGGTTAATTTTTCTAAAATACTCATTTTAACCTCCTACTTTTTATTAATTTCTAGTGCTATTCTATTATAATTTTTTAGAAACAAATGCAACTTTAGTACCAAAATAACTTTTTTTAATATTCTCATTGAACTTTTAGCAATTTTTGATAGAATATAGCACTTAATTATGGCTGCTCTTAAATACCCAATATTTATTTGTTGTATCATAATGTTAAAAACAATGGGACTCTAACGATTAATATGATAATTAAAAATAAAAAAGCAATGCTTTTGGGATTTATCTCAACAGTAACTGCCTCACTCATTTTCGCAACCTCTGCACAAGCAGAAAACTTTGACACTCCAAGCAGTCAACAGACATCAAAACTTCAAGCTTATTTGAAATTTACCAAAATTGTCCAGTTAATCGAAGAACAGTATGTTGATGATATTAACGCCAGCGATATTATTGATAATGCACTCAAAGGAATGCTTAGCAACCTTGATGCTCACTCTTCCTTTATGGATGCCAAAGAGACCAAAGAGCTTCAAGTTCAAACCAATGGTGAATTTGGTGGATTAGGAATTACAGTAGGTATGAAAGATGGTGCGTTAACGGTTATTGCCCCACTCGAAGGTACTCCTGCTGACAGAGCTGGTATAAAAGCTGGTGACATTATCTTAAAAATAAATGAGCTTGCTACCATGGGCATGACCATTGACAAAGCTGTCTCTATTATGCGTGGAAAACCTGATACAGCCATAGAGCTGACACTGGTTAGAGAAGGTGAAAGTAAACCATTGAAAATTGAAATCATTCGAGATATTATTGAGATTCAATCGGTTTATTCTAAAACCATTGGTGATGATATTTTATACTTAAGGATTACCTCTTTTGACCAAAAAGTTACAAATGGCATGAAAAAAGCCATTGCTACTCACCCAGAGAGGAAAGGTATTGTGCTTGATCTTAGAAACAATCCTGGTGGACTTTTAAACCAAGCCATTGGTGTGGTTGACATGTTTGTCAAAGAGGGTGCCATTGTAAGCCAAAAAGGTAAAATCGCTGAAGAGAACCTCGTTTACAATGCAACATCAAAAGATACGAACACAGAGATACCTCTGGTTATCTTAGTTAACGGTGGATCTGCCTCTGCAAGTGAGATTGTCTCTGGTGCACTGCAAGACCATAAAAGAGCCGTGGTTGTAGGGAAAAAGACATTTGGTAAAGGTTCAGTTCAAGTGGTTATGCCTATTAGCCAAGATGAAGCTTTACGTCTGACCATTGCACGATACTATCTTCCAAGTGGAAGAACCATTCAAGCAGTTGGGGTAACACCAGACATCGAAGTGGCCTTTGGCGAGATCAAAAAGGCTGAAGAGGGTATCTCTATCAAAGAGAAAGATTTACAAAAACACCTTGAGGGTGAACTTGAAAAAGTTGATGGAAAACGTGATAAAAAAGAGAAAGATGAAGACAAAACCATCATTACAGAAGAGCAAATCTATAAAGACTCTCAACTTAAAAGTGCCATTGATATTTTAAAAGCACTCATGATTACGAACAACATATAAGGAGAAGAAAAATGGAAAAAACGACATTGCTTTATGAAGGTAAAGCAAAAAAGATTTGGAACACAGCAGATGAAACACTTTTAATTTCTGAATTTAAAGATGATTTAACAGCATTTAATGGTGAAAAAAAGTCAAGTGAAAAGGGAAAAGGTGCGTTAAACAACAAAATTTCTACTCAACTTTTTAAACTTTTAAACAACAAAGGTGTTCCAACACACTTTGTAGAGATGTTGGATGATAACCATATGTTGCATAAAAAAGCAGAAGTTATTCTTATTGAGGTCATCGTAAGAAATATTGCGACAGGTAGTCTTAGTCGAAACCTTGGAATTGAAGATGGAACAGTACTTCCTTTTACATTGGTGGAGTTTGATTATAAAGATGATGAACTTGGTGATCCAAAACTTAATGACCAACACTGTATTATTTTAGAGCTGGTAAAAAACAGTGATGAGTTGGATTACATTAGATTTATGGCAAGACGTATCAACAGCATCATGCAAGACTTTTTCGCAGACAAAGAGATGACCGTAGTAGACTTCAAACTAGAGTTTGGTAGAGATGTAAATGGAAACATTATTCTTATCGATGAATTAAGCCCTGACAACTTTAGATTTTGGGATGTACACACAGGTGAGAGCATGGACAAAGACCGTTTTAGAAAAGGTCAAGGTGGACTAAAAGTGGCTTATGAAGAAGTTCTCAACAGAATTTTAGGAAACAACTAACCAAATCACATCCGTAGGGGCAGAGCCATGTCTCTGCCCTTCACTCATAAACAGAAAAACGTTACATATAAAACTAGGAAAAAAAATGACAGCAATCGTAAACATATTTTTAAAACAAGGCGTACTTGACCCTCAAGGAAAAGCAATTCACCATGCACTCGATGCAATGAACTTTGAAGGTGTTGAAGATGTAAGAATGGGAAAACAGATTATTCTAAAACTTACAAGTACCAATAAAGATGATGCCCGTGCAGAAGTAGAAAAAATGGCTGAAGAGATTTTAGCCAATACGGTTATAGAAGATTACACCATCGAGTTAGTATAATGAAACATGTAGCTATTTTACAATTTCCAGGCACCAACTGTGACCTAGATACAAAGTATGCCTTTGAAAAGCTTGGTTGTACCACTACGGTTGTTTGGCATAAAGAGAAAGAGCTTCCAGAAAATACTGACTTAGTCGTTGTTCCTGGTGGTTTCTCTTATGGTGACTATTTACGTTCTGGTGCCATTGCACAGTTTTCTCCTGTTATGAAAACAGTTATAGACTACGCCAACAATGGTGGAAAAGTTTTAGGTATCTGTAACGGATTCCAAATTTTAACAGAAGTTGGTCTTCTACCCGGTGCTTTAAAAAGAAACATTGGTCTACACTTTATCTCAAAATTTCAAACACTTAAAGTGGTAAGCAACAACAATAACTTTTTAAAAAAATGTGACAACGATGAAGTTCTTAACATTCCTATTGCTCATGCAGATGGTAATTATTATATAGATGAAAAAGAGTTTAAAGCTTTAGAAGCCAATGAACAGATTTTACTACGTTATTCAAATGAACATGGTGAACCTGTGGTTGTCAATGGTTCTGTAACCTCTATTGCTGGTATTTGTAACAAAAACAAGAATGTGTTTGGTCTTATGCCTCACCCTGAACGTGCATTAGAGACTATTCTAGGTTCAAAAGATGGCATTAAAATGCTTGAAGGATTGATCGCTTAATGCAAAGCTTAAAATCATATATTTTACTTTTTATTACTTTTTTTGTAAGCTTTTCTACCACACTTTTAGCAAATGATGTTGAGTACAGTTACGTTCCCAAAAAGGTATATGAAAAACAAGTTTTCCCAATAAGTTTTTTAACAACAACGGCACACTCTAACAATATTAAATTTTACTTTGAGGGTAATAAAGTACCTGTTTTGAAACAGCCAGTTATTATTCGCAATGGTGCTAAAACTTTTTATACTTTTTATTTTAAAACCACCGAAAAACTTTTTAAAATTCCAAAAATTAATATTACACTAAATGGTAAACAGCAAACATTAACTGGTGTGAGAATACCTGTTAAACAACTCCCCAAAAAGAGTAACTTTTCAGGAGTTATCGCCTCTGGATTGAAGATTAAAAATCATCAAGTCTCTGTTTTTGATGAGACAAGTAACCTTATTGCTATTTCCATAGAGGCACACGATGCTAACCTTGAAGACATTTATGTACCAGAAGCGATGAAAGATGGTGTAGAGAATGCAAAGCGTGATGGTTCAAAAATGGAGATTCACTACTACATCGTTTTACCTGCAACACAAACCTCTCTGACTTTTTCATACTTTGATACCATAAAAGAGACGTTTGTAGAAAAACATGTTCCTATACAGCTACATGATGGTTCCGTGGCTGCACAGACCGATTTAAATCCTAAAGATGACAGCTTTGAAGCACTTAAAAAATATGTGCTGATTTCATTAACCCTTCTGTTTGTACTCCTCTTTCTTTGGAAAAGAGACTTCTTTTACCTTATTATTGCTGTTATTTCAGCAGCTGTTCTTTTAACATTTTATACAGCTCTCACCAAAGTCTGTGTAAAAGAGGGGTCACCTCTTTACATTGTGCCTACATCAAATAGTACAACCAGTATACATATTGACCAACGATTTACGACGACCAAATTGGCTGAACGTAATGAGTTTATAAAGATAGAGTATAAAAATGGTACAGTAGGATGGATTAAACATGAAGATATTTGCGAAAATTAGATTTTACTATGGTGCTGCAACCATATCTTTTATAGCTGCTGGCATTATGGTACCTCTTATGTTCCTCTTCAAGAAGAGACGAAATAATATTTTACACTATTGGAACAGAGTTATATTGTTCTTAATCGGTGGGAAAATAGTTTCACATGGGAAAAGAGACAACTCTGCTGACATGTTTGTTATAAATCATCAGGGTATTATTGACATTATTTCTATGGAAGCTGCAGAAAATACCAACCTTCGTTGGGTAGCTAAAAAGCAACTCTTTGATGCTCCTTGGTTTGGATATGTCTTAAAACTTCCAGAGATGATAGAGATTGATAGAGAGAACAAAAGTGGACTCATTAAACTCTTAAGAGATTGTAAAAACACCAAAGAGAACAGTGAAAGAATTATCACTATTTTTCCAGAAGGAACAAGAACCGATAAGCAAGCGTTGTTGAAGTTTAAAGGTGGAACACGTATTGTGGCTGAGAAGCTTGGACTAACCGTTCAACCTATCATTATTACCAACAGTAAAAAACTGCTCAATGAACACAACAAAACTGCTCACTCAGCAACAGTGCATATCAGATACATGGATACCTTTAAAGTAAACAAAGAAGATGATAAAGAGTGGTATACAAACCTTCAAACTACCATGCAAGATGCCATAGATGAAGAGAAGACTAAATATGAAAGGGAACGATAAATGAACATAGATGACCAATCAACACCTTTAATGGATGAAGTAGAGAGACACATTAGAAAACTTATTAATCCATTAAAAGATGAAGATGCACTAAGAGCTGTTTTAAAAGTAAAACTGACAAAAAAAGAGTTTAAAGTCTTAAATGCTTGGGCAAATGAAGATGATATAGAACCTCTACTTGAAAAATTGGGTATGGATGAAGAGCGTTATGGAGAACTCTCGGTTAAACTTATTAAAAAGCTTAATCAAGAGAAACTCAAACAAGAGATGATGATATAACATCATCTTTTTATAAAAATGCTAACAGAGAAGCTGTTACAGCCACATTCAAAGACTCTACCCCACGTTTCATAGGAATAGTAATAGAAGAAGTTGAAAGCTTTTCAAGTTCAAGACTTACACCTTTACTCTCATTACCCAATATAAATACTGTTTTATCGGTATAAGACTCCTCTTTGTAACTTTTTGTTGCATGAGAAGACAACGTATAAATCTGTGCATCTGCATTTTTAAACTTTTCAAGAGTTTTAACAAGGGAGTTTGTTTTAATAATAGGAATTCTAAAGAGTGTTCCTACAGAAGCTTTTATAACCAGTGGTGAAATTTGTACTGAATTTTTACTGGGTAAAATAATCGCATCAACATCACCTGCTGCACAGGAACGGATAATCATCCCTAAGTTTTGAGGATTATGTATGCCATCTAAAGCAATGACCTTATAAGTACGGTTTGCTTCTAAAAACTCATCTTCATTTAAAGCGTGATCAAGCACAATATCTAAAGCCACACCTTGGTCTTGTTTAGAATTTTTAGAAATTCGAGATAAAGCTTTTTTATCATAATAAGCTATCTCTATATTTCTAACATTTGCAATGGTCACCATCTTATCTAACTGGGCTACTGATTTGTTAGAATCAGCCAAATGAAGTTTATGAATTTGAATGGTTTCATCTTCTAACACTTCTAAAACAGCATTACGTCCATAAATAGTGATAATTTTATCAAAAAAGGATTTCTTTGCTAAATATTCTGCTGAATCACCAAAGCCATCTTTTAACACTATTTTTCTCCATTCCATGCAATGGTCTGTTTACCTTCTTCATTAAAGGATACAGCTGGCATACCCATAATGTTAAAACCTCCATCTACATAGTGAACTTCACCTGTCACGCCTGAACTTAAATCTGATAGTAAATACATACCAGAGTTACCTACATCGTTAATACTAACATTCTTTTTAAGTGGTGCGTGTGCTGCATTCCACTTCAACATGAAACCAAATTCACCGATTCCTGCTGCTGCCAGTGTTTTAATCGGTCCGGCACTTATGGCATTAACACGAATTCCATCACGTCCTAAATCTTCAGCAAGATATTTGGTCGTCATCTCTAATGCTGCTTTTGCTACACCCATTAAGTTGTAGTTTGGAATGTATTTTACCCCACCATAGTAACTCAACGTCAATACAGATGAATTATTCGACAACACAGGCTTTAACTCTCTTACAATCTCAATAAGCGAGTAAACTGAAATATCCATAGCAACATCAAATGCCTCTTTAGAGATATCATAAAAACGTCCTGAAAGCCCCTCTTTGGGTGCAAAAGCAATAGAGTGAACAATAAAATCTATTTGACCCATATCTTTTTCGATAGAGGTTTTAAGTGCTTTTATCTCTTCTGCTTTACTAACATCACAAGGGTAAAAAGCTGGTCCACATTCTAAGTCTTCAGCAATAGGTGCCAATTTTTTCTCAAAACGCTCATTTAAAAATGTAATCGCTACCTCTGCACCCTGCTCTTTACAAGCTTTCGCAATCCCATAAGCAATCGACTTCTTATTTGCAATTCCAAGGATAATTCCTTTTTTGCCTTTCATTACCATCTCATTTTCTCCAGTATAAAATTAATGACGCATTTTATCACGATTGAGGTAGAATATAAGTTAAACTGATAAAGAGGTATAAAATGAAAAAGATATTGATTATAAATACAGGTGGAACATTTAACAAGGTCTATAATCCATTAACAGGTAACTTAGATATAGATTCACATGGTGATGCATTAAAATCTATAGCCGAACATTGGCTAAGAGATTTTAAGATGATTAATATTATAGGAAAAGACAGTTTGGATATCAACGAAAAAGATAGAGAACTTATGGTGCGAACCATTAAAGAGCATAAAGAGCAGACCATTATGATTGTTCATGGAACCGATACCATCGATAAAACTGCACATCATTTAGACCTTGCCCAATTAAATAGGGAGATTATACTAACAGCTGCCATGGTTCCCTACTCTATAAACCCTATAGAGGCAACGGCAAATTTTGCTTCAGCCTATGGCTACATCAATGCTGTAGATAAGCGTGCTGTTTATATCGCAATGAATGGGGTGATTAAAGATTACAAAAGAGTTATAAAAAACAAAGAAAAAGGATATTTTGAAGAGACTCAAAATAATAACCCTTAAGTAACCTTAGGAAGTTCAACGACATATTTATAAAGTATAAATGTACGAGACTACTCTAGACTTAATAGACAAGATACTCTTTACAGAGCAAACTGTACTAATTCAGGAAATAGGGGGAGAGCTAGAGCATCACCTATATGTCGTTGAAATGCCATTATAATATATTTAAACTTTAATAAACATAAAATATTATCAAATGTTAAATATTACACAAATAAAAACAATTATGACAGATTCAGCAAAGGGTCAAGAGACGGCTTGACCCCTACACATCGCATATTTTATATGATGATATTTCATAAGAACCATTAGAGTTTTTTTTCCGAAAAACTCTATCGTCTTTTAAATCTTCATGCCAAATTAATCACTCATGCTAAAAATGGTAGCTTTAACCAGCTATTCGATATAATCCACGCAACTACAAAACACAAGAGAAAACGATGCCAGAAAATGAATCATTAAACTTAGAAAAAATTATCTATATCCCTAAACCAAGTCCTCATGACCCAGATGAAAATGGTCATTTTGGTAAATTTGGTGGGCGTTTTGTTCCTGAAACGCTTATGCCTGCCCTTGAACAACTGCGTCTTGACTATGAAGCTGTACGTTTCGATGAAGAGTTTTGGAGTGAAGTAGACTACTACTATAAAAACTATGTCGGTCGTCCTTCTGCTCTTTACTTTGCTGAAAATCTCTCTAAAGAGCTGAATGCTAAGATTTATCTAAAAAGAGAAGACCTTAACCATACAGGTGCTCATAAGATTAACCATACTGTAGCACAAGCTATTTTGGCCAAACGTCTTGGTAAAAAGAGAGTCATCGCAGAGACTGGTGCTGGTCAACATGGTGTGGCTACGGCTACCGTGGCTGCGCTGTTTGGTTTAGAGTGTGAAGTATTTATGGGGGCTAAAGATGTTGAGCGTCAACAGCTTAATGTTTTTCGTATGAAACTTCTTGGTGCCAAAGTTCACGCTGTAGAGTCTGGAAGTCGTACACTTAAAGATGCCATGAATGATGCCATACGACACTGGGTCACCAATGCACGTGATACCTACTACATTATAGGAACCGTGGCAGGTCCACACCCCTACCCCATGATGATACGTGATATTCAGTCCATTATAGGTTGGGAAGCTAAAGCACAACTCAACGCTGTTGAGGGTTGTTTACCTGACAAAGTCATCGCCTGTATTGGTGGTGGCTCAAATGCTCTTGGAATCTTCAATCATTTCTTAGAAGATGATTCTGTAGAGTGTATTGGTATAGAAGCTGGTGGAATGGGACTGGACTGTAAACATGGATGTTCTCTTGAAAAAGGAAGCCCCGGAGTTCTTCATGGACAACTCAGCTACTTACTTCAAGATGAAGATGGACAGATTCAAGAGGCACACTCTATCTCTGCTGGTTTGGACTACCCAGGCATTGGACCTGAACATGCTTTCTTTAAAGACAACAACATCGCAACCTATGACCACATCACCGATGATGAAGCGATAGAGGCTTTTGTTTGGTTGTCTCAAGCAGAAGGAATCATTCCTGCTTTTGAGAGTTCTCATGCCATTGCCTACTTGAAAAAAATGAAAAAAGAAGATATAAAGGGTAAGACCATTTTAGTTAACCTCTCTGGACGAGGTGACAAAGATATGATACAAGCTCAGGATATTTTAGCAGAGCAGTTTAAATAACCGTAGGGTATAGTCCCCGACTACACCGTTAAATAAAAAATTGCACATATAAATATTAAATATACATAACACGGTGTTGTGAGGCACAACACCCTACCAAAGGAACCCAATGAATTTTGAAGTAACAAACAGCCCAATAAATGACATAGAAGCAGATATAGAACTAATAATCGTTGTAAATAATGACTTAAAACACCATTTTGTACAAGACAAAAAACTACTTAAAAAAATAGGCTATGCAGCAGGACAAGATGAAACTTGTCTACTTGCTGAAAAAAATAGACTCTATGTAGGTATAGATGCTATTTCAAGTCTAAATATGAGAACTGCTGTTGCCATAGCCATTAAAGGTTTAGCAAGTACCGAGTACAAAAGCCTTAAGATAGCCTCTTATATGAACCACCCTAAATGTACAGCTGTTATTAGAGCCATGGTCGAGGGGTTTGAATTGGGTGCTTACAATTTTGACACATATAAGAGTAAAAAAGCCAAACAGCCTATTAAAAATATTATTATCTCATTAGAAGATTATAACGAATATGAACTCAACATAGAAAAGTGTGCCATAGCTGTTAATAATGGGCAAATCACTGCTGATGCCACCAACTTTGCACGTGACATTGTCAACACCACTCCTGATGACTGTTACCCTGCTGTTATGGCAGACATAGCTGAAGAGTTGGCAAAAAACAATGGTTTAAAATGTAACATATTAAAGCCTAAACAGTTAAGAAAAGAGAAAATGGAAACGCTTCTAGCCGTTGCTCGTGCTTCACGCCATAAGCCACGAGTTATTCACTTGACGCATAAACCTAAAAATCCAAAAGCTGTTGTTAGCCTTGTAGGAAAAGGTCTTACCTATGATTCAGGTGGACTAAGTCTCAAACCAGCTGACTACATGGTAACCATGAAGTCTGACAAAAGTGGTGGCTGTGCTGTTCTTGGAATCATGAAAGCTGTGGCCGAAATGAACCTCCCTATTGAAGTACATGGTTTTGTAGGCGCTGTTGAAAACATGATAGGTGGCGATGCGTATAAACCAGATGATGTTTTGGTAGCTAAAAATGGTAAAACAATAGAGATACGAAACACCGATGCAGAGGGTCGTTTGGTTTTAGCCGATACCTTATGTTACGCACAACAAGAGGTTCAAGCAGATTATCTTTTTGATTTTGCAACCCTTACAGGTGCTTCAGTTGTGGGTGTGGGTCACTATACCTCAAGTGTGATGGGAAACAACAATGCTCCAAAAGATGCCGTTATCTCAGCTGCTAAAACCTCTGGCGAGTTTGCCACCAAACTTGACTTTAACCGTTACTTGAAAAAATCACTAAAAAGTGAAATTGCAGACATTTGTAACATCTCGAACACCCGTTATGGTGGAGCCATTACAGCTGGTCAATTTTTAGAAGAGTTTATAGATGATGACCATAAAGACAAATGGGCACACATTGACATCGCAGGACCTGCATTTGTAGAACACGCTTGGGGAGAGAACCCTCATGGTGCTTCAGGTGCTGGTGTTCGTACCATGCTTAGACTTTTAGAGAAATTGGCAAGATAACAATGACTAAATTTCTACATATACTTAGTAAAGGTCAATTTAAATGGATATTTTTTTCCACTGTAATATTTATATTATACAAAGCATTAACTCCATCTAATGAAATACCTTTCTTTCATTTTGAACATGCAGACAAAGTTCTGCATGCTTCAGCTTTTTTTGTACTCTCTTTTTTACTGAATCGCTCTTCATCTAATATTACAAAACGCATAAGAAATATTATTTCATTGCTTGCTTTTGGAATTCTTATAGAGATACTACAATCTTTTACTGGATACAGAGAGGTCTCTTTTTGGGATGTGGTTGCAGATTTAATAGGAATTTTAATCTTTCAGCTCTTATATTCCTTCCTAAAGTTTATTCAAGAGAAGAGAAAAAAGAGCCTATAACCAACATTTAGATAAAATCACGCAATTATTTACACACAAGGAATACCATGGGATTAAGCATCGGACTTGTAGGATTACCAAACGTTGGTAAATCAACCACATTTAACGCCCTAACCAAAGCACAAAACGCAGAGAGTGCCAACTACCCTTTCTGTACCATCGAACCAAACAAAGCTGTGGTACCTGTACCTGATAATAGACTTGAAGCGTTAGCTAAAATTGTTAACCCTGAAAAAATTCAATACTCTACACTTGACTTTGTTGATATCGCAGGTTTGGTAAAAGGTGCGAGTAAAGGTGAAGGCTTAGGAAACAAGTTTCTAAGCAATATTCGTGAAACAGAAGTTATTCTACACATTGTAAGATGTTTTGAAGACGAAAACGTGGTTCATGTTGAAGGTTCTATCGACCCTATTCGTGATGTTGAGATTATTGAGCAAGAGCTACTTTTTGCAGATCTTGATGCTGTTCAAAAACGTATCGATACCCTTGGTAAAAAAGCACGTGGAAACGACAAAGATGCCAAAGCACAACTCCTTGTAGCCGAAGCACTTATTTTACACATAGAAGAGAACAATCCTGTCTCTACTTTTGCTGACATTGACTCTGATGAATTTGTAGCCATGAACAAAGAGCTTCGTCTACTTACTTCTAAAGAGATTATGTATGGTGCCAATGTTGATGAAGATGGTTTAGAAGAGGACAATGAATTTGTTCAGAAACTAAAATCTTATGCCTTAGAGAGAAACTCTGAAGTGGTCAAACTCTGTGCCAAAATGGAAGAGGAAATGGTCGACTTCGACGATGAAGAGCGTGAGGAGATGCTTCGTGACCTTGGAATTGAAGAGAGTGGGTTGGAACAGATTATCCATAAAGGTTTCAACAAACTAGGACTAATGAGCTACTTTACGGCTGGTGTAAAAGAGGTTCGTGCATGGACCATTCGTCAAAACACCACGGCTCCTAAAGCTGCAGCTGTTATTCACAACGACTTTGAAAAAGGTTTTATTCGTGCCGAAGTGATTGCTTATGATGACTTTATAGAGTTTGGTGGAGACAACGGAGCCAAAGAGGCTGGTAAAAACCGTCTTGAAGGAAAAGAGTACATCGTACAAGATGGAGACGTCATGCACTTTAGGTTCAATGTATAATGGCAAAAGATTACAGTAGCGTACCCATAGCATGTAACAACGAAGATTGCCGAGAGCATGAAAACTGTTTACGTTTTGAAGCCTGGATAAAGAAAGCCATTGAAAAATTTAAAAGGTTCAATGGCTCTAAAGAGAAAGGGTGTGGGAAGTTTATAGCTAAGAGTTAAAATACTTTCCTCTATTTTTTTCATTTATTTAAAATAATAATTCAATATTTATAAAAATGAAAGTTTATATAACACAAGCTATAAAACAAAGAAAAAGTTATAAAACTGTATAATGAAAAAAAATAAAAAGGATTTACCATGACAGCTCTAAATAAAGTACTACTCTCTATGACGCTACTCTTCTCATTCTCTCACGCAGGAGGATGTATCTTAACACAATCAGATGATATGAACGTCAGCTGGAAAGCCTATAAAACTTTTGCTAAACTGGGTGTTGCTGGTCAATTTACATCAGTAAAATATACCCCCAATGCAAAAGAAGGAAAAAACTTTAAAGAACTACTCGTAGGCTCTAGCGTAGAGATTGATATAACAAAAATAAATACCAAAAACCCAGCACGAGATAAAACCTTGGTCGATATGTTTTTTAAGAAATTAAAAGGAAAAACTATTCAAGGGAAAATTATTGCTATTCACAGCAACAAACGGGAAAAAGGTAAACCGTATACTGGTAAACTAGATATCTCCATAAGTATGAATGAAAAAACACTAATCATACCTATGAGTTACCATTATGATAAAGAGCATTTCAAAGCCAATGGCGTCATAGATCTTTTTGATTTTGAAGCAAAACCTGCTCTGAATAGTATTAATAAAAGTTGTTACGATTTACACAAAGGAAAAACATGGAGCGATGTAAATATTGAATTTAGCAGCATAATTAAAACCTCTTTATGTGATGTAGAGATTAAAAAGTAGACGTTTATTTTTAAAGCCAACACACGTTCCACAACCTACATGTTGAACATAGGGAACATACTCCCTATGCTTAAATTTTCTTAGACACCAATCCCATACAACTTCAACAAAGACTCCACTTCTGCTTCTCTTCCTAGCCACTGCTTATAGAGTGAGGACATATCTTCTGAACCACCTTTGTTTAAGATGTACTTTTGGTAGCCCTCTGCTTTTTCTTGGTTAAAACCACTCTCATCGGTACAGGCAAAGAAGGCATCTGCACTTAAAACTTCTGCCCATTTGTAACTGTAGTAACCTGCAGCGTAGCCACCTGCGAAGATGTGGGCGAAACCATTTTGAAACTTGTTGTACTCGGGTACTTCTAAAAGAGCTGTTGTTTCACGAATACCATTTAGTAACTCTTGAACCTCATCCCCTTGGAAGAGTGCTTTGTGTAGATTAAAGTCAAAAAGTGAAAACTCAACTTGACGCAAGATACCCAAGGCTGCTTGATAGTTTTTTGTGTCGTTGATTTTGTTTAGAAGTTCTTCACTCATAGGCTCAGCTGTTTCATGATGAAAAGCAAAACGTTTTAAGATAGGTTTTTCATAAGCAAATGCCTCTAAAAACTGTGATGGAAACTCTATAACATCCCATGCCACGCCATTGACACCTGAAACTGAATGTTCTGAACAGGTTCCAAAAAGGTGGTGGATTCCATGACCCATCTCATGGAAGAGGGTTACCACATCGTCATGACGTAAAAGGCTTGGGGTATCTTCTGTTGAGGGTGAGAAGTTACATACTATAAAAGCCGATGGAAGGTGCTGTTCTCCAGAGGCATCAGTAAAATGTGTCTCCCAGTTGTGCATCCATGCTCCACCACGTTTCTCTTTTCTTGCTTCTAGGTCAAAATAGACTCTTCCTGCCAACTCTCCTGCTTTGTAGATGTCAAAAGGTTGTGTTTTTTCATTCCACACAGGAACCTCTACAGCTTTGAACTCTACTGCAAAAAGTTCTGACACCACATCCAACATTCCTGAAAGAACTTTTGATTGTTCAAAGTAAGGCTTGGTCATGCTGTTATCAAAGTCAAACTTCTCTTTTTTGAGTTTTTCACTGTAGTAGCCCACGTCAAAACCTCTAAACTCTTCAATGTTGTCCACGCGTTTAGCAAATGCTTTGAGTTCAGCCAACTCCTCTATGGCTTGAGGACGAGCCAACCTTCCCAACTCTTCAAGAAAGTGTGTCACTTCAGCTGTAGATGAGGCATCTTTCTCTGCTAAGGAATACTCTGAATAACTCTCAAAACCAAGAAGCTTTGCTTTTTTAAATCGAAGGTCAAGTATTTGGTCTATCACTTCTCCGTTTTGGGGAGCTCTTGTAGCATACGCTCTTGAAAGCTCTTCTCTGTAACCACGGTTTGGACCATAGGTTAAGTACGCCATTAAACTTGGAGCTTGAAGGGTAAACTTGTAAACGGTTTTTCCCTCTACTTCTGTTCTAGCCAATGCCAAGTCACTCTCGGGAATGCCCTCTACATCTCTCTCATTTTCAATTATGAGTTCATACGCGTTGGTAGCATCAAGCAGGTTTTGAGAGAAGTTGTTACCCAGCTCACTGAGCTTTAAACTTATCTCTTCTAACTCTTTTTTCTGCTCCATCGGAAGCTCTGCCCCTGAAAGAACAAAACCTCTAATGTTGTTCTCTATCACCTTTTTAGGCTCTAAGTCATCAGAAGATATCTTTTTTATCTTTTCAAAAAGGGCTTCATTTTGTGCTATTTGACTGGCAAACTTTGAAAGCTGTGGAAGTGATGCCTCATACGCCTTCTGCGTCTCTTCTGAGTTTTCTACAGAGTTCAAGTGAGAGAGTGGCGTAAAAAAGTTTTCAAGCTCTTCATCTAAGTCCTGTAGAGGTTTAAGTACACCTGCATAAGTAAAGTCATCATTTTTTGTAATGCCAGCTATGGTCTCTAACTGTCTAGCCAACATGGTTTCTAAATCTTTTGGGAATTGTTCTAAATTTTCTATTTTAAATTCTTGGAATTGCATCTTAAAATCCTATACTTTTGTTTAATTGTGTGGATTATAGCGAAACTATAATATAATAACGAAATAATAGATTATAGGTTAATTTAATCTTTTAAAACTTGCGTGTGACATGGTCACACCCATAGATGCTACAGCATCCTTATAAGGAAAACAAACGTGTCATTTAAAACCCTAAAACTCTCAAGCAAACTTTTAAACACCCTAACTGAACTGGGCTACACCGAAGCATCGGAGATTCAACAAAAAGCCATACCTTTACTACTGGAGCATCAAGACATATTAGCTACCTCTCAAACAGGAACAGGTAAAACAGCAGCTTTTGTACTGCCTATGCTTGAAAATCTAAAAGAAAGTAGCGAGAAACGGACAGGAGATGACAGGTACAAAATAAAAGCCCTTATCTTGGTACCTACCCGTGAACTTGCCATACAAGTAGACAGTAAAATAGAAACATATGGAAAAGAGTTTACCCACAAATCTGTAGCACTTTATGGTGGTGTAAAACTGGGTGGGCAAACTACACAGATTCGTGCTGGAGCCAACATCGTGGTAGCCACTACAGGTCGACTTATAGATCATATGAAAAACAGAACCATTGATCTTTCAGAAGTAGAGATGATTGTTCTTGACGAAGCAGACAAAATGCTAGAAATGGGGTTCATAAAAGATATACGTTTTATTCTCTCCAAACTCCCTATCAATACCTTGCAAGAGGATGGAACACTTAAAAAGCGACACGCACTCATGTTCTCTGCTACTTTTCCAACACCCATTATGACTTTGGCAAAAACTTTTTTGAAAAATCATATCACCATCGAGGTAGACAAAGAGAACCTCTCAACCAAACAGGTACAACAAGTGGTTCACTATGTCAATGAAGAGGAGAAAATGCCCCTACTCTCAACACTTATTGCCTCTAATGACTGGCATCAAGTGCTTCTATTTACAAACACCAAACTACAAGCCGACAAAATAGTAGAACATCTAAATGAAAAAGCTCTAAAAGCACAAGCGATTCATGGAGACAAAAGCCAAGGGCAGAGAATAGAAGCCCTACAAGAGTTTAAAGAGAAAAAACTTCGTATTCTGGTTGCAACCGATGTCGCTGCGAGAGGAATTGATATTGTAAACCTACCTCATGTTATAAATTTTGAACTTCCAAATAAAAATGAAGACTATATTCATAGAATCGGTCGAACAGGTCGTGCAAAACAAAATGGTGAAGCCCTTTCACTTGTTTGTCAAAAAGAGGTAGCACAACTAAAAGAGATAGAAAAGCTTATTAACAAAACGTTAAAAACCATAACAACCGAAGGTTTCAGTTACAAGAGCAAAGTTCAACCCAGTTCAAAGAAAATAAAACAACAAGAGACGAATGAAAGTAAAAAACAAGCTCTGAAACTCAAAAAAGCCAAAGAGATGGCTGAAAAGATGATGGGGAAGAAGGGAATATCTGATATTCCTACAGATAAAAGAAAAAAAACAAGCCGTCAAAGCCCATCAAATAAGCGTCACTTCTAATTTAAATAAAATAAATGAATAATTCTCTTTTAATTAAGAGTAATTTTATCCGATTTAGCTATAATTTGAACATATCTTAAGTAGATGAATAGAGTTCACATTCATTCCTCCTTTTAAACTTGATAGAAAACCTAAGTATCTTTTCCCCCTAATAAATACTTAAACTTTCTCTCTTCACTACTTAAGATAAAACTCTCTTCGATATAATACCCCTAAAAAACATTTAAAGATTCTTTATGAGCAACTGGTTCCAATTTGACAGACGTATCCTTCAACAATTAAACTTTGTACTTATACTACAACTTATTCCTCTTTTTATATTGTCTTCTTATCTCGTTTATGAGATTTCAGAGCGTTCATTTAATAGCCAAATGATCTACTATGGTATCTCAGCTGTTGCATTTTTTGTTGCATTCTTAATTCCTTGGCGTAAGTTTCAATGGCTCATTCCCCTTGCTTACTGGTTTAACCTGCTCTTACTCTTAAGTGTAGAATTGTTCGGAAAAAAAATCCTCGGTGCCAAGCGTTGGATAGAAATCCCCTTTACAGGTATAACCATTCAACCTTCTGAGTTTATTAAAATCACCGTACTACTGATGTTGGGCTATATTATCTCACGTAATCCTCCACCAAAAAAAGGGTACGATTGGGGGATGTTTATAACACTCTCTTTCTATATCCTCATTCCCTTTTTACTCATTGCAAAAGAACCCGACTTAGGTACAGGTCTCGTTCTTTTACTTACAGGTTATGGTGTTCTTTTTATCATAGGTATTCAAGCCCGTATTTGGTTAACGTTACTTCTTATTTTAGGTCTTGCTGCACCCCTTATCTATACACATGGACTAAAACCTTACCAAAAACAACGTATTGCAAACTTTATTGGTAAACCTAGCTACCATGTACAGCAGTCTATGATTGCCATTGGTTCAGGTGGTATGGATGGACAAGACCAAGAGGAAGCAACACAGACACAGCTCAAGTTTCTACCTGTCTCCTCTACCGACTTCATCTTTGCCTATTTAGGAGAACGTTTTGGCTTTATGGGTATGATGACAACCATTATCCTTTACATTGCACTTATCATGCACTTATTGTATATTGCTATTAAAAATCCAAAAGACTATTTTGTACGGGTTGTCTCCTCGGGCATTGCTTTTCTCTTCTTCATCTACATGACAGTAAACATCTTAATGACCATCGGACTCGCTCCCGTTGTGGGTCTTCCACTCCCTATGTTTAGCCATGGAGGGACTTCATTTATTATATTTGCCATTCTTTTTGGTATTTTAGAGAATTTACTTGCTTTTCGGTTCTATTTTATGTATAATTCGGACTCAAAAATAACGATGATGAAGAAATAATCTTCAAAATTTTTACTTTTACTCTAACGGGTCTGTAGCTCAGTTGGTTAGAGCACTCGGCTCATAACCGAGTGGTCGGGAGTTCGAGTCTCCCCGGACCCACCACTTTTAAAATCAATCTTAAATAAAAATATCCCATAATAATTAATGAAATTTTTTACTGCTGTAATTTATTATAGTAGTAATTACAAATAGATTTTTCCCCTCAACATACTCATAAGATATATTCAACTTTAACAACTCTATAATATTTTGAACAATATAAAGCCCCAAGCCAAGCCCTTGACCTTTGGGGTTAAAGGGTTGAATATACTCTTCTAAACTTTTTGTAAACTCTGCACCATCATTTAAAATTTCAATCCTATTTTTATAAATTTTAATGCGTACTTTATGCTCAGGTGAATATTTTAAAGCATTGTCAATTAAATTTTTAAGTGCCAATGAAAAAAGTCCAAAATCACTCTTTAAAATAAAAGGTTCTACTTGAACAATCTCTACCTGTTTGGCTATCTCCTTTTCATCCATGATCATTAACTCTAACGCTTGGTCTATCATATCTCGGACATTATAGGAAGCCATTTTTAAAGTGTAAGAAGAGGACAACATCTGCTCGATTTTAGAGAACTCATCTATCAGCAGTTCTAGTCGTTCAAAAATAGCATCATAAGCATCTCGTTGCTCTTCATTTTCTAAAAACTCATTAATGAGACGACCTTTGCCTATGGGTGTTTTAAGTTCATGCATAATGGTTCGTAGAAAGAGTTGTCGTGAGTTTATGAGTGACTCTAACTTACGTAAAGCATCATCAAAAGCGTTAGAGACTTGGGCTATTTCATCATCGTTACTACTTTTAAAAGAGACGGATAAATCACCTTTTGCTACATGTTGGATTTTTCTATGTAGTGTTTTTAGAGGTCTTAAACTTTTAATCAACCAGAAATATAATCCAAACAAAAAAAGTAAAGAGAGTCCATAAACAAATGAAATTTTTTTAGGGAAAGAGACCTTTTGTGTATCACGTAGTAGAAGTTTAAACTCTGGGTGTGTAATAAAAAGATAAAAACGATTTTTATAATTCCATATTTTTACTTTTATACGCAAAAGAGGACGTTTTAAAAGAAGATGAGAATTTTGACTTATATAATTAATTTCTTCATTTCTAAGCAATTTAAAATTGCTCTCATTGAGAAAAAATTGGTAATTTGCATCATTAAAATTCAGAGGTAATCCACTTGCTCTACTCTGCGTAAAATGTTTTAATGAAAAAAGTGCTGTCTGCATATAACGTTTTTCATTCTCTTCAAGATGATAATCTTTTTGAATATAAAAATATGCAGTAAAAAATGCTGTCAGTAATATAATTGCCACTAAAAAAATAATACGTATTTTATTATAGAGGGTCATTACGATAATAACCTATAACCTACGCCACGAACTGTTTTAATCTGAACTTCTGAACCAAGCTTTTTTCTAAGCCTATTTAAAATAACAGCCAGTGAACCATCTGAACTCGATTCTAACACTTGTGACGCATAGAGTATCTGCTCTTTTGAAACCGTCATATTTCTACTTTTTATTAGAAGTTTTATAAGTACAAACTCTGCTGGTGTTAAATCTATACGTTTACCATGAAGTAAAACATCTTCACCTTCACTACCCAACATTAAAGGGTAAACTGTAGGCTCTACACTCTCATTTACTTTTTTATAACGTCTAAGAAGTGACATTATTCTAGCATACATCTCTTGGGGGTCATAAGGTTTAGGGAGGTAGTCATCTGCTCCAAGTTGCAATCCTATCACTTTGTCAGTAAGGTCTGAACGGGCAGAAGAGATAATAATAGGAATATCATACTTACTCACCACTTCCTTGCAAACATCAAGCCCATCCATACCTGGGAGTGTGAGGTCTAAAATAAGCAAATCATACTTCTCTATACCAGCACTCAGTCCCAAATAGGGGTCTTGGAAATTGGTGACTTTCAAATTGTATTGTGCTAAAAAGTCGCTTAAAAGATTTGCATACTCTATATCATCTTCTATCATTAAAATATTTATCATAAAGTATTATACCTCATGAATATTAATGGTTTTATGGTGATTGATTAATGAAGATTAATTAAGCTTTTACTGTGCCTAATCGGCCGTGGGAAATAATTATATGAAGTAAAAGCTAGAAAGAGATTAAATAAAATAAAATAGGACTGTGTCTCTTTCATAGCCGTAGTATAACCCAAGAAAGTGTCAAAAATGTGTCATTTTCAAAAGAATTCAACCTTATTTAAAACCCATCATATAGGAGTTTACAGAAAAAAACAGAGAGAAATATGACCCATTACCCTCTATTTGTTTTAATTAGAAAAGAACACTATGAAGTTATTTTTTAGCAGATTTTAACAGCCATATACGTTCAAATAAATCGTAGAAAAAATAACTCCACAATCTTTATGTTATGATATATCATCATTTTAAGCTTGGGAGCAAACAATGTCCAAAATACTTCTCTATATACTTCTAACGGTAATTATTCTTACTGTAGGATTTAACTTAGGAAATTTCTCTTCTGATCAAAAAACTCTGAGTAGTCAAACAGTAAAAGTTGAAACTTCTCAAAAAGAGGTGGAGATAGAGAGAGAATATCTTCCTAATAAAACTGAGTCTGACAAAATAGTAAGCACTTCAAATAAGCGTTTAAATGATGAAGTCCAAGCTCTTCTGAAAAAAGCAGAGAAGCTACTTGATGAATCTAAAAATAGTGAAGCACTAGAAATCTATAACTTAATTATTAAAAAACTAAGAGAGCATAGTGAACCTGAGCTTTTAAAACATTTTGCTACGGCATGTATGACCAAAGCTTTTCTCTATCAAATCTATCCAAATATAGACCAAGATGTTGCCATAGAAGCCTATACTATGGTTATTGATAAATTTGAAAAGAGTAATGATCCTGAATTCTTAAAAATCTATATGAGTGCAAAAGTACAACTCGCACGTCTCTTACCTCTAGATGAGAAACTTGATATTTATGATGAACTCATTAAAAAATTTGAACATCATCAAAACAGCACCCTTCAAAAAGAGATTGAGTCTCTACTTATTGATAAAAGCTTTGAGCTCATGGGAAAAGATGATGAAGAGTCCATGAAAATACTCGACAAAGTTATTGAAAAATATCAAGACAAAGAGTCCAATATTAAGTTACCTGAGAATATACAAATTTCGATTCTAAACAACATTGAACTGGCGATTATTACCAATAATGAAAATGAACACTATATAGAGTTGGCCGAAAAATTCATGTCGGATTCACCCGACACCAAACCTCTAATCGATATGCTTTCCATTGTAAAGGAAGCTCAAGATTTAAACCAAGATGAGGCGTTAGCCACATGGAAAGAGGAACATGGTGATTATTATTTCCCAGATTGGAGCTTTCAAGAGTTAGAGCGATGGGCGTATAATATTGAAGACACAGAGACCAAAGCACGTGTAACAGAATACCTTAATACTTTTATCAATCATAAATACAACATACCTGATAAAAATATCCAATATGAAGACCCCTATGCACCAGCAAAAGATCTCATTAAAAATAGAGATAACCGTGTTCAAAATGATGCCAATAATGTAGAGACAAGAGAACGAACAGAAGAAGAGATTTATAATGACGATGCAGAGATAAAAAATGAATATAACAATGAAAATCAAAACAACATCAATGAAGAAAGCCTTATAACCTATCCCAATCCATATGAAAACGCACAACCTATCATTTATGATGAAGACCCTTATGCCAGTGAGATTTATGAAGCCATAGGAGAATAACCTCGTATATTATTTAGATAATATTTTTACTTCATTACAGCCCTCAAAATATGAGATTCACCCACGTCTAAAACTTTTGAATCTCTCCCCACATTTCCTGTCTCTAAACAGACCATGGTTTTATAAGCACCATTACTCATATCAGCCATCTGTTTCGATTTCTCTATCCATGGGTTCCATACCACTAAAGAGTTTGACCCCTCTTGTTTTAACTCTATTTTTTTACTATCATCATGCAGTGTAATGTTTTTAAAAGCATTAAAATAGACTCTATCTACCTCTTGGTCTATAGTGACATCTGACTTCTCCAAATACTCTTTACCATCTAAAGCATTAAAGTATTCACTCTCTTTTAGCCCCTCTATAACAATATTATCAATATCTGAAATATTAAAATAGGTATGCAAAGCTGTGCTAATTTCAAAAGGTTTTCTGTCGGTATTGGTCACCGTTAAAGCAACAGTGAGTTCAGAACTCACCATAACATCAAGACGAACATCAAACTCATAATTCCAAAGCTCTTTTGTTTTTTCATTGGCTAAAAGTTGCAGTTGAACATGGGTTGTACCCTCATCTACCTCCTCTTCTAAAACAAGACTCCACATCGCTGTACGGGCAAAACCATGTTGTGGTAAGGTTGCATCACTTTTATGCGGTCCAAACCAAGGAAAACAGATGGGAACACCACCACGTATCGCTTTTCCTTCTTTAAAGTATGCCAACTCACTTAACCATAGTAAAGGAGTTTTATCGGTAGCTTGATAGTGAAAAACATGTGCTCCTTGCAGTGCTATTTTAGCTTCTGCTTGGCTGTTTGTAATCTCTATATATTTATATCCACTCTCTAATACTTTATTGACTATCACCCTTTACTCCTTATTGATAACAAACTCTTTTAAGAGCTTTTTTATATCCTTTTCCATATAAATAAATGAAATTATTTTTTACCTACCAACGCACACTCACCTGTAATTTTACAGAGTGGACAAAATTTAAATAAACCAGCTATTAAAGGTATAACCCCTAAATAGAACCAAGCATTACCACTATAGATTCCATAACCAATTAAAGCAGCCCCAAGTACAATTCTAAATGGACTACAAAAACTTCTAATTTTTTGAACGTTCATAATTTTTCCTTTGAAAATAAATTTGTTTAACTTATCATAATTAAACTTCAACATCAGCCAAAGTCAGTGCAAAAAGTACCTCTACACCATCTTGTTTTAACACTTCTTTGGCTTCTTTTAGTGTTGTCCCTGTAGTAATAATATCATCTACAAGTATCACCTCTATGTTTTTAGCTCCTTTATAAACGAAATCTCTAGGATTCTCTAAACGGTACTGCAGTTTTTTTCCTGAATAGTTCACACTATTTTTAGCCATAAGTTTTCCATGTAAAACGTTTACATTTTTATAGGACATTTCATGGCTTAAAAGTGCGACATGACTATAACCAGATTTGACACTTTCATCTATGCCTACCACATAAACTTTTCGTGGGTCATTTTCCATAAAATTTTCTATAAAACGTTTAAAAGAGAGTTTGGCTAAAGCTCTATAGACTTTAAAGCCTTGAGGGGTATGTTTCGTTAGAAGTAGATCTTGAATGTGTTGATATTTAAAAAAGCTATAGACATCTAAGCCATTAATGGTTCGTTTGGTAACGGTAGGTTTTAAAAATTTCTCTTGGCACTTTTGACAAAAAGTAGCCATGCTTAATTTATGACAACTTAAGCATCGCATATTTTTATCTTATAAATTATAGAATATCTCGAATAAGAATGGCATAATGCAGTACAACAAAATTTAAAATAAAAATGCCCATAGAAGAGCTACGAGAGATAATCGTCTCTAACTTCGTTCGTTCCTGACCATTGGTTCTAAATGCAATAACTGTATGCACAATAGTAATCACCGTCATAATAGAGACGATAATCAACTTCTCTCGCAACGCATCAAGAGCCACGTTATGTATGCTATTATCCCAAAGCAGATAGATAAGTCCATTATTAATAATCATCAATATACCTGTAATAATCAAAGCAATAAGTGCAACTATCTCAAAATAACCAAAAATAGGACCCACTCTAGGATAAACAGCTTTTTGATCCTCTTTGTCTTTGAGTGAAATACCCAAAACAAACATAAAAACAGAGCCACCTATCCATGATACTGCAGCAATAAGGTGTACGTGTATTTCCCAACCCAAACAAAATCCTTTATATTCTAATTAATAATATTATAACTCAATCTCTACTCTTTAAAGATTGAGCTTTGTCAAGAATTTTTAGTCTAACTTAAGCACAGCCATAAAAGCCTCTTGAGGAACATTCACGCTTCCAATGGCTTTCATACGCTTTTTACCAGCTTTTTGCTTGTCAAGAAGTTTTCTTTTACGGGTAATGTCTCCACCATAACATTTAGCCGTAACATTTTTACCTGTTGATTTCACATTTGTTCTTGCAATGATATCATTACCAATACTCGCTTGAATCGCTACTTCAAAAAGTTGTCTAGGAATAAGCTCTTTAAGTGAGTTAACAAATGCCAAACCTTTGGTTCTTGCACTGTTACGTGGAACAATGATAGAGAGGGCATCCACCACTTCACCTGCCACTTTAATATCTAGTTTTACCAAGTCTCCTGGTCTAAAACCAATAGGCTCATAGTCAAAACTGGCATACCCTTTTGTGGTGCTTTTTAGTTTGTCATAGAAGTCAAGAACAATCTCATTCATAGGTATATCATACTCTAAAAGTACTCGTTCAGAGTTAATATAATCCATCTTAACTTGAATACCTCTACGCGTATTAAGTAGTTTAATTGTATTTCCCAAATAGTCATTTGGCACTAAAACCGTCGCTTTAATATACGGCTCAAAAATGGTATCTATCTTCATGGCTTCAGGAAGTTCAAATGGATTTTGGATGTCAATTCTTGTTCCATTATTTTGAAGTACTTCATAAACAACTGTTGGAGCAGAAGCAATAAGTTCAAGGTTAAATTCACGCTCCAAACGCTCTTTAATCACTTCCATATGCAACATCCCTAAAAAACCTGTTCTAAAGCCTGAACCCAATGCCATTGAAGACTCAGGTTCAAACGAAATAGAGCTGTCGTTAAGTTTGAGCTTATTGAGTGCATCACGTAAATCTTCAAATTTATCCGTCTCAATAGGATAGATTCCTGCAAAAACAAAAGGTTTTGCCTCTTCAAATCCATCAATATAGTCCAAGGTAGGGTTTTTAGCATCAGTTATCGTATCACCAACTTTCAGCCCCTCTACAGTTTTTTGACCTGTAACCACAATACCAATTTCACCTGTTTTAATCATAGAAGTTTTAATAGGTGCAATAGGATTAGGATACATTAAATCTAAAACTACATGTTCCTCTTTCGTACTCATAATTTGAATCTTTTGACCTTTTTCAATGCTACCGTCATAAACACGAACCAGTGCCAATGCACCTAAATAGTTATCAAACCAAGAATCATAGATTAATGCTTTACATGAAGCTTCTTCATCTCCATTGGGGGCTGGAATTCTTTCTACAATGGCTTCAATCAAATCAGGAACACCCAATCCTGTTTTAGCTGAGACCAAAGAGTGTTCAGTACAATCCAAACCAATTGCATCTTCAACTTCCATCAATACTTTGTCAGGGTCGGCTGCAGGTAAATCTATCTTATTAACTACAGGTAACAGTGTTAAGTCGTTATCTAAAGCAATATAAACGTTGGCAATTGTTTGAGCCTCAACTCCTTGAGCAGCATCAATAATAAGCAGTGCTCCCTCAGACGAAGCCAAAGAACGACTCACTTCATAAGAGAAATCCACGTGACCTGGGGTATCAATAAGGTTTAGAATATAATGTTCACCCTCTTTATTGATATAATCCAAACGAACCGATTGAGCTTTAATGGTAATTCCACGCTCTTTTTCAATATCCATGGTATCCATAACCTGTGCAGACATTTTACGGTCTGAAACAGCATTACACTCTTGTATAATTCTATCTGCAAGTGTTGACTTACCATGGTCAATATGGGCAATAATAGAAAAATTTCTAATATGCGATTGAGCTATCTCTTTTTCTGTCATTATTATTCCGTTTCAAAAATAGAGTTCACACTCTCATTGTGGTAAACTCTTCTAATTACTTCTGCAAGCATTCTACCTGTTGATAGTACCTTGATTTTCTCAGACTCATGCGTAGCAGGAATGGTATCGGTAATTACCAACTCATCCAACTCACCTTTTTCTATTCTATCATAGGCTGGTCCCGAAAGAACAGGGTGTGTACAACACGCCATAACTGAAGTAGCACCAAGCTTTTTAAGCGCAGCAGCAGCTTTTACCATGGTTCCTGCCGTATCAATCATGTCATCAATCATAATGACATCTTTACCTTCAACATCACCGATGATATTCATTACTTCTGATTCATTGGCTTTTTCACGTCGCTTATCAACAATCACCATCTCTAAACCTAAAGATTTAGCAAAATATCTGGCACGTGCAACCCCACCAATGTCTGGACTGGCAATAATAGGATTCTCAAATTTTTTAGACTTAATGTAGTTTTTAAATAAAATAGCACCATAAAGGTTGTCTACGGGAATGTCAAAAAAACCTTGAATCTGAGAAGCATGAAGGTCAATGGTAACCACACGAGTAATGCCTGCTGTCTCCATAAGGTTTGCTACCAATTTGGCAGAAATAGGAACTCTAGGCTCTGCTTTTCTGTCTTGTCTTGCATAACCATAATAAGGTACAACAGCTGTAATAGACTTAGCAGATGAACGCTTTAATGCATCTGTCATAATCAATAACTCCATTAAGTTTGCATTGGCTGGTGCTGATGTTGGTTGAATAATAAAAACATCTTTCCCTCGAACACTCTCTTTAATTTTAATATTGATTTCACCATCTGAAAAACGGTTTATTTTTGCCTCAGCAATTGGAAGGTCTAGGTGTTTCGATATCTTTTTGGCAAGCTCAATATTGGCTGTCCCTGAAAAAAGCATATATCCTCTCATTTGTCTACCTTATTATTGTTATTTTCTGACGAATTTTACCCAGATTTTCATAACAGCGTGATGATATTAATTCTCAGAGTCCTGACTCTCTTTAAATCTAAAATTATATTGGTTATAAATTTTAATGACTCTATTGTTTATAAATAAATTATAAGATATTTTAGATAAAATAAGAGAAACACATAATAGAACATAAATAACTTAAATGTCAAGGAAAAGTAATGTTTAATATAACCTTGGCTCTCACAGCTGGTATTCTAATTGGATGGAACTTTCATACTTTTTTCTTAGCTCTGAATGCACCAAAAATCATTAAAAACGACATTAACATTTCACAAACAACTGCTTCCATAAAAGTACTTTCACAAATACCTTCAAGCACTGAAAAGCATAAAAAACCCATGCAAACATCTTTTTATAGCCTCTTAAAGAATAATCTGTTTTCCGATGCTATGGCACTTTATCAAGATGCCTCTCATGAAAGAGTCTTACTTTATCGTAAGACATTAGATACCTACTTTAAAAAAAGAAGCCTCACCCATCAAGAGGAGAGCATAAGAGAGATGCTTGAATACATAGAGATAGAAGCAGAAAATAAGACCACCAAACATCTGCTTATCGAACTCTATAAAAAGCGTAAAGAGTACAAAGAAGCCATTCAGCTCATATCTGAGCTTATCGACTCAACTCCTCATGATGATAATGAAAAACTTCATAAACACCTTATTGATACCAGCCGATTGTATATCGACGCACTTAAAGCATCAAAAAGTTTTCAACAACTAGAAGCATTCTTAACAACACAAATTGAGTATGGGGTCAAAGTAGTATTTTTCATCTTTAATCTGGCAGAACATCATGTTTTTATGCACGCCTATACTCCTGCTATTAAACTACTAAAAGAGATTGAATTTGATGAAGAGTATGGTGAAAGAGCAAAAGATCTTTTAAATAAAATTGATAAAAAAGATACACTAAACAGTGAATATCCACATAAACTATCATTAACAAAAGAGGGTTCACATTTTACTATTAAAGTTACCATTGACCATACACCCTTAACACTACTTTTAGACACCGGTGCAACACTCACCATGGTTAATGAAGAGAAACTCTCTTCTTTAACCCTTATCAACGATAACATCACATTAAAAACAGCAGGTGGAGATGTCCCTGCTCAGCTACAAATGGCTGAAAAACTTACAGTGGGTGATATAGAGTTAGAAAATTTTAAAGTGACTACCTCTTCTTTTAAACAAGAGAAGGCTGATGGTTTATTAGGAATGAACTTTTTTGAGAAATTTAAATTTAAAATTGATCAAGAAGATGGAATGCTTTATTTGTCTGAAAAATAGAGTTGAACTTATTAAAAGTTCAACTTCTACAGATTAGTTCCAACCTAAAAGTTCAGGTTGATCGGTAAACTTGTCTGTTACTGGAATTTTAACAATCATTCCTTTTCTAAGCTTAAAACTTTTTGAAATAAGACCCCTATTTGCATTATAAATAATTGGATAATCATTTTCATCAGAATAGTACATCCCTGCCAACTCTTGAACCGTTGTTGTATAGGGTACAGTTAAGTTAATCCAAGGCAAACTTTTTAACACCTTTGCTGGTGCAGTTCTATTATTATTGTCAGCCACAACTACAGTTGTTAATCCCATTGAGAATAGTAACAATGACGTGATAGTTAATTTTGAAATTCTACTTTTCATTTTTTTTCCTTATTTTTAGTATAATCCTCTATTCTAGTAAATAAATGCTTAGGCTCTAAGAAAATAAAAAACCATACTAAATATATTGCTTTTTTTTAAGTATTAGCAAATTATAGCCGAACCTATAACTTTATTCTCTTCATAAAAAACAGCAACCTGACCATAAGCCAAACCAAATGCAGACGCATCAAGCTCCACTGAGCCCACTTCACCTTTAATCTCTACCTTACAAGGTACAGCAGAGGTTCGATAACGAACTTTAACCGTACATTCAAAATTCTCTAAAGCTTTAAATAGATTAATCTGCTTAATCTTAAAACTGTTCACCTGTAACTCTTCACGTTTCCCAACAACGACCTGATTGCTTTCTGGTTTTATTGCCAAAACAAAGTGTGGGTCATGCGCTCCATCCACGGTAAAACCTCTTCGTTTTCCTATCGTGTAATGCATATAACCTTTATGCGTTCCAACTACTTTTCCCTCTGTATTTACCGTTTCACCAGCCAAATCTATATTCATATGTTTTTCAAGAATTTCAGTGTAGTCATTCTCTACAAAACAAATTTCAGAACTCTCTTTTTGAGTTGCAAAATCTTGAAGAAGTGGAATCTTACTTGCAAAATCTTTTACATCATCTTTTATCCATGAACCCAAAGGAAAAAGTAGACGAGGAAGCACCTCTTTTTTAACCTGAGCCACAAAATAACTCTGATCTTTAGAGTCATCTTTTGCCGTATAGAAAAACTCTCCATCACAGTTTAAGTAGTGACCAGTGGCTACTTTTTCTATGCCCAATGTGTCTGCAAATTCTACCATTTTTCCAAACTTAATGGTTCGATTACACATTACACAAGGGTTTGGGGTTAAGCCCTCTTTATAGGTCTCAACAAAATAGTCATAAACTTCTTCTTTAAAATCAGCCGATAAGTCATGAAAATGTACATCTATTCCTAGGTAGTCACCTACTCTTTTTACCTTCGTATAGTTCTCTTCATGGTAGCCCTCTTTTTCATGAAGTTTCATATAAACACCTGTTACTTCATAACCCTCTTCTTGTAAAAGAATGGCTGTAACTGTAGAGTCAACACCCCCACTCATTCCTACCAATACTTTTTTATTCATAACTTCATTACTCATTATTTTCCTTATTCATAAACTGATTTAACAGATACTCTTTTGTTGCAACCATTAGGTCTTCAGGTATCGCCTGACCGATAGAAAGGTAAGATATTGGTTTTTCATGTTTTATCAAAAAATTAATCATATCAGAGAGATCATCTGTCTCATCCAATTTGGTAAAAACAAAACTCTGTAGAGGAAAAGATTCAAAAGTATGAAGAATCTTCTCTAAATCTCTCGCTTTTGATGTAGCTGAAAGCACCAATGAAATCTCTACCTTATAAGAAGTATTTCGCTCTATAATATCAATTAACTCTTCCAGTTCAGAAAAATTGTTGCCCATATTTCCTGCCGTATCTATTAAAATAACATCATACTTATTGTCTATAAAATCTTCTAAACCTATAATAGGAATATCCATCGCATCAGAGTAGTGTTCTAACTGCTCAACTGCTCCCACTTTTTGACGGTCAAAGTTAAAAAAAGCCACAGAATAAACCTCATCTAAAAAGTAGGTATATCTGGCTCCCAACTTCCCAACCAGTGAAGTTTTACCTATGCCAGTTCCACCTACTAAAATATGGACTTTTTTATCCAGTTTACTGCTCTCATCTTCCACTTTTAACAAAGCATCCAACTCTTCTATAAGATAGGCAACCAACATCACCTCATCTTCTTCAAAACTGGACCCAACCAACGGTGCTAAAAGCCTCTCAACCCATAATCTATCTAAACCCTTATCTACAAATATATCTACTACTTTTTTAACCAAATGTGCATGACCTATAACATCTTTAGCCAAGGTCTCATGCATCCGTAAAATCTCATTACGCAAGGCTTGAATCTCTTCAACTGTTACGGGTACATTCTCATTTTCTATTGTCATTAACTACTCTTACATTTTAGTTTGCATATGGCTCAAAGGAATAAGAACAGAACTCCTTTTATACCAATGGGGATGGGGAACGGTTAAAACTTTACTCTCTATCACCTCTTGTTCATAAAATATCATATCAATATCTAAGGTACGTGGTGCATCAGCAAAAGAACGAATTCTGCCAAACTTTTTTTCTATTGCCAAAATATAGCGTAAAAGTGCTTTAGGTCGTAAACAAGTTTTCACAATAATTAATGAATTATAAAAATCATCTTGTTCTAGGTAGCCAAAAGGTGGATTTTTTAAAATAGGTGCCGTCTCAACTATATCAACAAATAAAGAACGTTTTAAGTAAACAAAAAGATGGTTAAATCGCCTTCGCACATCCCCCATATTCCCCCCTATCCCAAGCATGGCTTGGTAAGGTTTTTTTGATTTTCTAGTAGAGATATAAGGATAGTTTTTTTGAAACATTAGGCTATTGTTTTGGTCTATTTTTTTTATCAAAGCACCACAGCCCGACCACCAACCATCGCCACCATATCTTCTATACGAATACCAAACTCTCCAGGAATATAAATCCCAGGTTCGATGGTATAGACCATTCCATCTTCTACAATGGTATCTGACTTGGTAGAAATATAAGGCATTTCATGAATATCTAACCCTACTCCATGACCTGTTGAATGTATATAATACTCTCCATATCCAGCTTTGGTAACAATATCACGTGTTAAAGCATCTATCTTTTTAGCTTTCATCCCTGAACGTGCTTTCTCTATGGCATTGTCGTGTGCTTTTAAAACGGTATCATACGCTTTTTGAATTTTCTTCTTTTTAAACTTCTGCTCTGTTGTAAACTCGAAACATTTATCTGCTGAAACCGTACGGGTTCTGTCTGAACAGTAACGGTTGTATTTTAGTCCTGCATCTACCAAAAGTAAATCATGCTTGCGTAATCTACTATCCGTAGGCATGGCATGAGGTTTTGCTGCATTGGCATTCACAGCTACAATAGGGTCAAAAGAGAGTTCATACTGCCCTTTTTGTGACAGCATCGCCTTTGCCATAAAGGTCAACATCTGTTCATCTTTTTTAAAGCCATGTTTTTGAATCATCGCTGCAAAGTCATCAAATGCTTTGGCACCCAAGGTCGCTGCTCTTTTTAAAGTAAGTATCTCTTCAGAACTCTTAATAATTCGTTTTTTATGAGAAAAATCAGGTACCTCTTTAAAAGAAGTTTTCAAACCCTCTTGCAACTTTGAAAGATAGAACTGACTCCACTCTTTGGGGTCGTAACGTAATTTTTTAATTTTTGATTTTTTAATGAGTTTATTGGCTTGAGCATATAAATCTCTATCTATAAGAACTGTAGCATTTTGTACATTCTCTTGGGCATCGAGTTTATAACGTGAGTCTGTTATAAAAAAAGCCTCACTTCCAAGCCTTAAAAAGAGTGCATTATCTGAGCTATAAGCACATTCGTAGTAAATGGCATTTTCATCTTTTACTATGTAATTCATGGGAGGGTTCCCTTTGTGTTTTTTTAATATTCTTAGGGTGTAGTCGGGGACTACACCCTACATGTCAACATTCATTAATTTGACTGTAAAGCCTCTTGAGCTTGTTGTCCTTGCTGTGCTTCTCTTAAGGCTTTTACTTCATTCATAATCTGAACAACAGAAACCATCGCCAAGTGGTAACCAAATGGACCAAATCCAACAATCTGACCAGCACAAACTGGTGCTGTCAATGATACATGTCTAAACTCTTCTCTTTGATGAATATTTGACAAATGAACCTCAACAGTAGGAATCTGAATCGCAGCAATCGCATCACGAATAGCAATAGAAGTATGTGTATACGCTGCAGGGTTAATAATAATTCCATCAGCATCACCCAAACACTCTTGAAGTCTATCTACAATTTCACCCTCAAGGTTACTTTGAAAAAACTCAACTTCTACACCACTCTGTTCACCAAAACCTTTCATTTGAGCATGAATATCATCCAATTTCATTGGACCATAAATATTTTGTTCTCTCATCCCCAACATATTAAGGTTTGGACCTTGTATTACTACTACTTTCATTCTATATTTCCTTCTAATTAATTTGGTTATAATTTTATCTAAAACATCTTTGTTTTCGGCTATTCTTTACAGGGTAGCTCGTTACTATAAACTTCTTCCCCATTAACAAAGGTCTTAAAAACCTCAAACCCCTCATCAAACAAAACAAAATCAGCAGAAAAATCTTCTTCTAATGCCCCTACTTTCAAGCCCAACTTCCTAGCAGGTACAGTTGTCACCGTTGCAATAAGTTCAGGCAAGGTTATATCTGAATGTTCATTAAAATTCTTCAAAGCCTCATTAAGTTTTAACACAGACCCTGCCAATGTACCATCTTTAAGTCGAGCTTCTCCCTCTTTTACCACAACTTTTTGTCCACCCAAATCATACGTTCCACAGTGCATACACCCTGCTCTCATGGCATCGGTGACCAGTACCAACTGCTCTTTTTTTAGTTTATATACGATATTGAAAAAAAGAGGATGTACATGAATAAGGTCAGCAATTATCTCACAACTTACCTGCTCATTTTCCAATGCTGCCCCAACAATTCCAGGTTCACGGTGATGCAGAGCATTCATCGCATTAAACAGATGTGTCACATGAGAGATTCCCCAAGTAAAACTTGTTTTGCTCATTTCATAACTCGCATCACTATGCCCTATACTTAACAGGACATGAGGGTAATGCTCTTTTAGATGTTTTATAAACGCTTCTCCACCCTCAACCTCAGGTGCTAACGTTATCATTTTAACAACATCCATATAAGACCCTATCAGTTCAAAACTTGGCTTCTGAATAAACGCTGGATTTTGAGCTCCATGTTTCTTTTCGTTTATAAACGGCCCTTCCAAATGCACTCCCAAAACCTTTGCTCCATCACCATGTTTATGATGTTGAACTACCGTTAAAGCTTTTTCTATCGCCTCTTTTGACATGGTCATAGTGGTAGCTAAAAAAGAGGTTGTACCTGTTTGAAGTATACTTTTTGCAATTGACTCTAAAGCTTTAGGAGTAGCGTCCATCACATCAAAACCAGCTGAGCCATGAATATGTATGTCTATAAATCCAGCAGAAAGATACAAGCCTTTAGCATCAATCACCTTCGCCCAAATAGGCAACTCTTTGGTTACTTTTATAATCTTCTTAGAAAAAAGCAAGTTATAACCAACAAGAACCTCTTTATCGGTAATAATCTTCGCATTAATAACAGCTCTCATCAACTCCCCTAACGAACAGACTTTATAGCCCTTTGACCTAGACGATATATCTTAGAAGCTTTTCCACTATTTCCATTGGGAAAACTCACCATTATCTCTGTCATTTTTTTAGCATATTCGCTATCATACCCAGCTCCACTTAAATTTGCAGAAGAAGAATAGAGCCATTTGAGTCTGTCTAACAATAAGTTATGTTCACTCTCTTTAACCACACGAAATGAGTAACCATTTGGCATAATAAACGTTGTACGCCTAGACCGTCGTACACGATTTTTATATTTTTGAGGAACACGAGAAAAAGTTTTTAAGGTTTCCAAAGAATTAACTACCCGTATATAATGCTTATTTGGCAAACGCTTTTTAGCTTGGTCTATTTTTGAAGGGTTTTGGGAGACAAAGCCTATGGTGGTATCGGTTTGGCTCAAAAAGAGATTATTGGTCATAGAAACATCCATAGGGTGCGTTTCCCAACGCACCATTAAATAAAATAGGTATAAATAAAAATCTCGCCGAAAGGCTTTCCATATACAAATAACCGTAGGTCGGATTGCCCTCATCCCGACATAAACTGGCATGAATTAAATACTTGATATCTAAAAAACCATTAGTATATAAAAAATTTATTGAACAATGATATATTTCTTTTATGCGAATCATTGTCGGGATGAGGGCAACCCGACCTACAGGGCTTCGCCCTTTTAATTCAAATAATCCTGCAACGCCTTCGGCTCCAACTCACCACCAGAAGCCTTAAGCTCTTTGATAGCCAACGCCGTAGCCTTAGCTCCTGCAATGGTGGTAAAGTACGCCACATTGGCACGTAAAACAGACTGTCTTATGGTTTGTCCATCTAATTTAGCCCCTGCATCAGCTGAAGTGTTGATGGCTAAAGTAATTTCGTTATTTTTTATCATATCGTCTATATTTGGGCGACCTTCTGAGATTTTAAGAACTTTATTTGAAGTAACACCTGCTTCTTCTAATGCTTTGTGTGTTCCACCTGTGGCGTAGATTTCAAAACCTAAATCTACAAACGATTTTCCAATCTCACCAAGATGAACTTTATCATTATCTGCTAGAGACATAAAGAGTTTACCCTCCAAAGGAATGTTATTTTTCGCTGCAAATTGACTTTTGGCAAACGACATTCCAAAGTTATCAGAGATACCCATTACTTCACCTGTTGACTTCATTTCAGGTCCAAGCAGTAAATCTGCCCCTGGAAGTTTGTTGAAAGGAAAAACTGCCTCTTTTACAGCCACGTGACCTTTTAGGTTTGGCTCCATAATCTTTTTCTCAAAGTTTACCACATTGAAAGTATCGTAAAATTTAAGAGACTCTCTTAAATCACCTTGAATCATAACCCTTGTTGCTACTTTCGCCAAAGGAACACCTGTAGCTTTTGAAACAAAAGGAACAGTTCTTGATGCTCTTGGGTTAACTTCAATAAGGTAAACTTCATTTTCAAAAATAGCATACTGAATGTTCATCAGACCAACAACACCAAGACCTAAAGCAATATTTGCAGTCTGCTCTTTAATCTCCACTAACAACTCATCTGAAATACTAATGGTTGGCAATGCACAAGCAGAATCTCCAGAGTGAATTCCTGCCTCTTCAATATGTTGCATAACAGCACCAACGTAAACATCTTTCCCATCACAAATAGCATCGACATCTAGCTCTATGGCGTTGTCTAAAAACTTGTCTATAAGTACTGGTGCATCATTTGAAACTGAAACGGCTTCATCCATGTACTCTTTAATTTCAGCATCAGAATAAACCGTTTTCATACCACGTCCACCAAGAACAAATGAAGGACGAACAAGCACAGGGTAACCGATACGGTTTGCAACTACCAATGCTTCTTCTTTGTTAATTACTGTAGCATTATTTGGTTGTTTAAGACCCAATTTCTTAATGAAGTCTGAGAACAACTCTCTGTCTTCTGCAAGATCAATAACTTTGGCTGTTGTACCAGAAATATTTGCTCCAATTGCTGTTAACTGTTTAGCCAACTTCAATGGAGTTTGCCCACCAAAGTGAACAATTACACCATCAGGTTTTTCAATTTCAATAACATTTCTAACGTGCTCAAAGTCGATTGGTTCAAAATATAAAATATCAGATGTATCATAGTCTGTAGAGACCGTTTCAGGGTTACAGTTGTACATGATAGACTTCACACCCATCTCTTTAAGTGCAAAAGCAGCGTGTACACAACAGTAATCAAACTCAATACCTTGACCAATTCTGTTGGGTCCACCACCGATTACTAGAACTTTTTTCTCATCACTTTCAACTTTTTCAGGTTGAGGAAGTTTTGTAATGTTGGTTGTGGAATAAAGGTAAGGAGTCAAAGCTTCAAACTCTGCTGAACAGGTATCTACTTCATTGTATTCTAAATTTACATCTAACTTTTCTCTTGCGTTATAGATGTCATTTTCAGAGAAAGTCATGCCTTCATTTTTGTTGATAGCCCAAGCAATCATCGCATCTGAGAAACCATCTGCTTTTACTTCACGCATTCTTACAGCATCTTTAAGTAGTGCCACATCCATTGCTTTTTCAGCTGCTGCCAACTCTTCTAACTGGTACAAGAACCATTGATCAATTTTACACCAATCAAAAATCTCTTCTACCGTTTTTCCTCGTCTTAATGCTTCAAACACATAAAGAACTCTCTGTGCATTTGAACGTCTAATTTCTCGAATAAGCTCATCTTCATCACAAGCAATAGAATCAAACCCTATAAGTCCAGTTTCAAGTGAAATAAGTGCTTTTTGGAAAGACTCTTTAAAGGTTCGACCAATACTCATCGCTTCACCAACTGACTTCATAGCAGTGCTTAATGTTGAGTCAGCTTGTGGAAATTTTTCAAAGGTAAATCTAGGAACTTTGGTTACCACATAGTCAATTACTGGTTCAAACGATGCAGCTGTTCCTGTAATGTCGTTGGTAAGTTCATCTAGTGTGAAACCTACTGCCAACATGGTTGCAATTTTTGCAATTGGGTAACCAGTTGCTTTTGACGCAAGAGCAGAAGAACGACTCACTCTTGGGTTCATTTCAATAACAATCATACGACCATCTGCAGGATTAATAGAGAACTGAACGTTTGATCCACCAGTATCAACACCAACTTCTCTTAAAATCTTAAAAGAGGCATCTCTCATTCTTTGATACTCTTTGTCCGTCAAAGTTAAAGCAGGAGCAACGGTAATACTGTCCCCAGTATGCACGCCCATAGGATCAAAGTTTTCAATGGAACAGACAATAATACAGTTGTCCTTACTGTCACGAATAACTTCCATTTCGTACTCTTTCCAACCAAGGAGCGACTCTTCTATTAGAATTTCAGAGATAGGAGAGGCATCAAGACCACCTTGAACAATATGTTTAAACTCATCAATATTGTATGCCACACCAGAACCACCACCAGCCATGGTAAATGAAGCTCTAATAATCAATGGAAAACCAATTTTTTTCGCCACTTCCATCGCTTCGTCCATATTGTAAGCATATTTAGAAACAGGTAAATCCATTCCTATTTTAATCATCGCTTCTTTGAACTCTTGACGATCTTCACCTTTTTTAATGGCAGCAGGTTTTGCACCCAAAATATGAATACCTTCAAGCATACCAGCTTCGTGCATTTCCATTGCAGCATTGAGTGCTGTCTGTCCACCCATGGTTGGTAAAATGGCGTCAACGTTCTCTTTTTTGATGATTTTAGAAATAACCTCAGCCGTAATAGGCTCAACGTACGTTCGGTCAGCAAATTCAGGGTCTGTCATAATCGTAGCTGGATTTGAGTTAATAAGAACAACTCTGTATCCTAACTCTTTAAGTGTTTTAGCTGCTTGAGTTCCAGAATAGTCAAATTCACAAGCCTGTCCAATAACAATTGGTCCAGAACCGATAAGTAAAATAGTTTTGATGTCAGTGCGTTTTGGCATGAAGATTTACCCTTGTTTTTAATTGAGGGATTATACTCAAAAGGTACTTATAGAAAGGTCTTACATCTTGTGAAAAATAGTTAACAATCGTGTTCTCTAACCCTTAGTGGATTCTTTTCATACATACCCAATATTTTTACTTTATCTGCATAATTTTCCAACTCAGTAATTGCCTCTCGAACAGCTTTAGACTTCATCGAACCATCAACATCTATATGAAAGTGGCTTTCATATAGTTTACCAAGGGGAATGTAACTCTCTATCTTTAAAATATTTACATCGTTATGAGCAAACCCACCCAATGCTTTGTAGAGTGCTGATGAGATGTTTTTTACTTTAAAAATAATAGACGTTACATAGGCTTTATCTTTTTCGACAATAATATGTTGTTTGTTTGATAAAACAATAAATCGTGTAAAGTTATCTTTTTGATCTTGAATATTGTGCTGTAAGATTTTTAAACCATAGGTCTTAGCAGCCAAAGAAGAAGCAATCGCACAGAGAGATTTATCTTCTAATTTTGCTACCTCTTTAGCAGAACCTGCTGTATCAAATTGAGCAACAGACTTTATACCCAATTCATTAAGCCCATTGCGACACTGTGCCAAGCCCTGAGGGTGAGAATAAGCATAAACAATATCTTCCAAAGAACTCTCTTTTAAACCCAAAAGACAATGCTCTATCTTTTGATAATGCTCTCCAACTATCTGTAGCTTCATATCGGGTATGAGTCCATAAAACTCGTCAACCCTTCCTGCTGTTTTGTTTTCTATAGGAATTAATGCAAAGTCAACATTCCCCTCTTCCACCATCTCCATGGCATCTTCAAATGTCTCACTTTCACAACAAACAACATTCTCACCAAAATAGTTTAAACACGCCAAATGAGAATAAGCTCCTGCAATACCTTGATAGGCAACTTTTATAGTTTTTAACATACTTACCCCTTGCTCTTAAATTGTATATTTAATATAGCAATGTAATTTTAATTAAATATTGTAAAATTAAACAGAAAAAAACTATATTAATTTTTTATTTTTATAATAATTAAAGAAGTTTGGTTTTATGAAAACATAGGGCAGACACATAGCTACGGTCGATAAACCCGAACATTCTCCCTACTCTCCAAGTCTCGTAAATACTGTGCATGGAGCTGACTCATGACACCTTTTTCACAATAAAGCAAATACTCCCTATCTTGTGGAAGCTTTTTAAACTCTATTTTGAGTTGATGAAAAGGTATATTTAAAGTTTTACATGAAGTCGTTATAGGTTCATCTTCACCTCTAATATCTATAACCACATAATCTCCACCATCTAAGTTTTCAATCACTTCTATAGGTGCTGACGCTGTAATGTCATCTATAATCTCATCAACGTAAATACTTTTTGCATCAGTTACAGCTTGATCTAAAACATCATAATTAAATCGTTTTGCCTCTCTCTCCATTCGTTTAAACGAACCATGAGTAATAGGGTTTTTAGAAATCACTCCACAATACTCAGGCATATTTTCTGCAAAACAACGGGTTCCGATTTCATTAGCCATGTTTATAATATCTGGTTTGTTCATGGTAGCCAATGGTCGTATGATTAACATATTAGAAGCTTGGTCTATCAGTGCCAAGTTACGTAAAGTTTGACTAGAAACTTGTGCTATAGACTCACCTGTTACCAAGGCATCTATCTCCATCTCTTTGGCTATTTTTTCAGAAGCCATAATCATCAAACGTTTCAGGGTTACCCCCATATAGGTCTCAGGCGTTGAGCGAAATATCTCTGTTAACACATCATCAAAAGGTACAGAGATAAACTTAACACGATGAGAAGCCCCAAACTTAGACCATAAAAAGTAAGCAACCTGCTTAACCCCTATCTCATGAGCTATACCACCCAAATTAAAGAAGATAAAATGCGTCTTTAACCCTCGTTTCATGGTAAGATAAGAAGCCACAGTAGAGTCAAATCCACCCGACATCAAAGAGAGAATATCCCCTTGTGTTCCAATAGGGTAACCTCCTAATGCAACATGTTTATCAGTAATAATATTGAGCTGATTGTTAATAAGCTCTATACGTACCGTAATCTCAGCATTATGTAAGTCAACCCCTTTTGCTTTTGAGTTAGCCAAAATATAACCACCAACAGTACGTTCTATCTCCGAAGAAGTAAAAGGATGTTTCCCCGAACGCTTGGTACGAACCACAAAGGTTTTACCCTCTAACCCATCTGCAACTATTTTCCCAACCTGTACTTTTATATCATCTATGGTTTCCATGTTGTCAAACTGTAAAGCCTCTAAAACCTGCTCTATACCTGACGTATGTAAAAGTATACCTCTTACTTTATCCACCTGTTCTATAGGCGTTACAACCTCTATTTTATCAGAAAACTTTTTAACATGAGTCTCCCCATCAACCTCTTCAAAGAGTTTTAATAAGTTATTATAAAGTTGACCAACCATCTGCTTTTTAGCAGAAGAGCCTTTAACCATGATTTCAGGGAAGAATTTTAAGATGAATTTTTGAGTTGTTATTGAAGATTGCACGGAGTATTGCCTTGTTGTTAATTGGGTGGAATTATAGCAGAAGAGGGTTAAAATAAATAGGTAAACTATGATTTGTAGTGCCTAAATTAATTGTGTAATTACTATATTTAGGGCTTTGTAGTGCTTTTTGGGCGTAAGTCGGGAGAATATTGAGCTCGTTCCCATCCATCCTTGGTTGGAATGCATACAAGAACTCAATTATTTAAAAACTCTCATATACACTCCCACGCAGGAGCGTTGGGAGCGAAGTTTATAACCTCTTTTTGGTATTCTTTGGAACTTCCTTATGCCAATAGCACAAGAGACAAAACTTTGATAGACTTCTACCCATAACTCCCAACCTCACTCATCAACTTCACCTCATAATCGTCACCCAAAATATACTCTCTAAACAACGGAACCAAGAACCTGTGGCGACCATCGTCACCCTTTTGTACCACATAGCTAACCTTTAGCCGTGTTAGGGTTCGCTCTAAGCTACTCATCTCTACTTTTAGACTCAACGCCTCTAGCCGTTCTACCAACTCACCCAAACTAAAACTCTCCTGCTCTATCATGCTATAGACTACTATTCTGTCTAGTTTCCCCTCCTCTTTGTTCTCATCTAGCTCTTTCCATGAGCTAAAGAGTTCTCCTGCTCTTTTGGCTTTGAGTGCTTTTTCTACATCACTAACCCCAATAACCCTCTTCTCTTTTCCTAAGTTTTTAATAATCTCATTACAGACAATCGCTATGAGGTTTGGTCGCTCTCCTGTCTGCTCTACTATGAGCTTTTGAGCCTCTTGGTTCTCAAAGCTAAGCCCCAACTGTGCCATTGGTTTGGTTATCATCTCATAACAAGCCTCCTCTTCCAACGCTCCAAGCTCCACCACCTCACCAAAGTTTTTGAGTGGTGATTGGTTGTCAGATATGGTGTAGAGGTAAAGCTCCCAATACCCAGCCAAGACAAAGTTACAATGCCCCTCTTCACTTAGTTTTCGCATCGTATCCAAGATGAGATAACCACTCTTTTTTTCTCTCTCTATAAGAGGGTCAACCTCATCTAGTATAAACAGAACACGCTGCTCACTCTGGCTAATGTGGTCAACTAGCTCCTCTAAGCTTGTAGCTTTTATATTCAAGACTCTAGCCACTGCTCTAACAAAATTGGCTTGTCCTACCTGAATGTAATAGACACTCTCTTGGTTTTTACGGTACTCTCGCTCTATCGCTTTGAGCAGTGACGACTTCCCAATCTGCCGTGACCCAATCACCAAGTAGTTGTTCTCTTTTCGGCTCAACATGTGGCTAACTATCTCACGCCGTCCAAAAAACATGGCTGAGCTACTCTCACCCCCACCCAAGTTGTAGGGCGAGATAGTGGTCAATGCCAACTGCTTGGCAAAACTCTCTGCTAACACCTCTGCCCCATCGGGTGCCAAGAGCATCTCTGTGATAGTAGCCGAACCTACCGTTACAAAACGCTCATCTCCTTTGGTGGCTACTTGCTCTTGAAGTGTAGCATTTTGAGAAACTATCAAGATATGGTTTCTACTCCATTGAGGTATGGCTCGTATCTCACCCATCATCTCATCTATGCTCTCTTTGCTACTCACAAACAGCACAAACTGCCGAACATTCAGAGGAAAATCTTCACTCAAACGCAACATATAGGCACAAGGGGCAATCTCTTGCACCGTAGCAGATGTCACCTTGGCAATAAGTTTGGCTTTTTGCTCACTACCCATCGCCTCAAAGCTCATCGCCTCACTGTACTTCTCTTGGCTTATGCCATGTGTAGAGAGTATGTTCTCAAACCTACCTACTAGAGTTAGTCGCTCTTTAGCTTCACTTAGCTCATCAAAACTCAATGCTAGTAGCTCTTTTGGGTTTTCTAATCTAACCACCAAAGGGTTTTTGTAGCGTTTGTAGTAGAAAATCAACCCAGCCAAAAGCACCATAGCCAAAGCCATTAACGCATAAAAATACCAAGCCATCTTTGCCAAATCTATCGGTAGATTATCATAGTTCCACGCATAAGCAGGGGCTATCTTGGTGGTAGAGGGGTTCTTTGCTATCTCCTCTTGATTTGGCATCTCAAAGCTTATGTTAAGGGCTTTATTTTGGTTAAA